>Ga0265797_10002858_pt1 | contig 28483 bp, 26 predicted proteins | sample P2T30metagenome_FD_192433 | JGI IMG/M metagenome (GOLD analysis project Ga0265797, IMG submission 192433) | Plant litter microbial communities from East Loma Ridge, Irvine, California - P2 T30 | ecosystem: Environmental > Terrestrial > Plant litter > Unclassified | place: USA: California...
GGGAAAGGCAAGGGAAAGAGTAAGGCCTGATGTGTGTGTGTATGTGTATGTAGTATAGCATTTGTGCTGATTGTAAATACCTCAACGACGATGTATCATACTGCTGTACCACGATGATCACAGCCTACTGCACAATACTCGTGTCTTGAAATACAGATGAACACTGGTGCTGTAATTAAGTTTGGATGTATTTGTATCATACTGCTGTATATTCTCTATATGTATGTAGTCCGGAACAGGATGCTTCAACCGGCAGATCAAAACTTGCGTTCACTGCCGGTATTGAAACGCCCCAGACGTAGATCTTGCCAATGTCCGAGTGAGTCCAGTCAATCAAAGTACATGTTAACTTGCTAGACGCAAAGAAGACAGGCTTGTTTTGGATTTGAGACGGTCTCGTGCGAGACGCGCCTATGCAGGTGCGGTGCCGGCGACAAACTTGGTGTGCGTGGCCGACACGACGATTTTGCCCCTTTGACCATCTTCAACCTTGTAGATGTTCACCTTGGTGAAAGCCAAGCTGCCTCCTACCCTCTCCGCGATACCCTCGATCTCGATCTCTTCACCAACCTTCGCGCCGGACTGGTACGTGACGTGAATGTCGACGCTCACGCCTGACTTCTCGCGAAGGTCCCAGGTCGAAACAGCCATGCCACCGGCCCAGTCCACGATGGTGGCGCTGACAGAGCCGTGTAGCGACTTGCCGGCGTTCATGTGGTTTTGAGACAATGTGAGGCGTGCGAGCATCAGACCTTTGCTTGCGTGGGTGATGCGGACGGGTGCGAGCAAGAAGTTGTAGATGGGGGAGTGGGGCAACTTGGTCTTGACGAGGTGCTCGATGTGAGCGTGCTCGGCAGACTTGGTGGCCATGATGGTGGTGATGTGAAGATGGGAGTTCAGATGACTCGAAGGGCGGCTGGAGGGGTGGTCAGTAGAATGCACATGATCATTGCCACGGCGAGTTGTAGACCATGCTCAGAAAACAGTAGACATATCGTCATGTCGGGTACAATGAGCATGGCCGTTACAGCTCGTTGGAATGTGATGATAGAATGGACATGTATACCTTAGGAGGAGAGGAGCAAGTTGAATTTAAAGCTTCTGGTCTGTGGGCTTGAGCATCTTCCAAGGGTTGCGGCGGCGGGAGTCCTTCGCTCGCTGATGCCGATGCCGATCTCAGTCCCGCGCTGCATGTGACGTCCATCAAAGTCAATATGATGGTAGCATGGAATAAACAAGGCCAACTCTCGCCCGGTGTCACATGTAGATATGAATATCCACGAGATTCCCCCCAGTGCGCTTCTGACCCCAACTACCATCATGCACCAGAATCTCTGATTTCACGCCGCCATCGCCAACCAAGTCTGCCCTCCCTTCGCATGTCCGTGTGCACCACCCGTCGTTTCTGCTATAGCCCAGCCCCGTTATCCTCCAGCTGTTATTCTTGCCCAACGTCAAGTTGGCGCCGTTCAACTGGCCTTCGTCCGTCCGCCGCAACATCCCCTGGCTGATCGGAAGAGCTGTTCGTTCTGCTGGCCGTCTTGAGGAGACGTCTGCTAACCCCGAATCTTCCCTTCCAAACCAATGGTCGCAACAAAGACCCAGACCCGCTATGTCTGCCCCGCCGGATGAGCAATCTTCTTCCTACTTGTCTTCTTTGTCGAAGCTCTCGCCATGGCCTCGTAGTCCCGCCATTCCACCAAGCAAAGGCAAAGATGGCGAACCTGAAGCCGCTCCCTTGCTGCATCAGCAGAAGGGTGCCGACCACCGAGTCTTGGGTACCCGTCACAAGCTGAGCCAGAGAAAGTACCCAGCCGACTGCCCTCCCATGAGAATACAGTGGTTCCACGCAGTGGATGTCCCCAAACGACGACCGAATCCTGCCGGCGAAAAGAAGGAGGAAGACAAGAAGCCGGCCCTTCCGAAGAAGTACGCGGCCTTTTCAAAGACGGACTCCAAGGCAATTGAAGCGGCCTTCCAAAAGCTAGGAGATGAAGAGCACGCAGCGGAAATGGGAAGGAAAGAATTGAGTGAAGGCATAGAAGGATCAAAATCTCATGACAAGCCGAGCGCTAGCTTGAAGGATGCTCCCAAGTCTGGAGCGGTCAAGGTGCCGGTCAACGAAGATTACTTGTTCGATGTCGATGTTGAGCAGAGAGAATTAGGCCCGGCTTACTGGCTAGGCCCTGTTTATGATGTTCGACGTGGAACATGGTTCTATCAGGAGGGTACTGTACAGAGGCCTTGCGACGAAAACTTGGCGGCGCAACTCGAAGAAGGATATCTAAAAGTCAAGGCATGGCGACTAGCAACGACAACCGATGCAAAACAGAAACAGCGATCCGTTTCACAACCTAGAGCTCGTCCGACGTCTTGGCCAGCAGGCGAAGATGCAGTGAAAACCCCGACATTGGGAAATCTGGCTCAAAAGGTCAGCGATCCAGATCTACGAGTGGAAGCAGCTGCCAAAGCAGCAGGGAGTGCAGAAGGTAGCCCTGAGCAGCCCGCCAACACGTATCGTCTTTTTGGCGCACACATGAGCTCTGTGGTGACGTATCAAGACGCTAACACCGCATGGCTGTTGACGGACGACTTCATGTCGCGCATGAACTACACGATGTATCAGCGATTCGCCGGCGGTGGACACTTCGCTGGAGTCAAGATGACTAGAGGCTATGTGCCAACTGGCAAGAAGCCCGAAGTAAAGAACGACAAATCTTCAGGCGCGGGCACACCAAAGGAGTTGTCCAGTCAAGAGAAGCAGCAGGGTGAAAAAGGAGAGACGTCCGCTGGGAGTGAAGAGGACGAGGCGGAGCTGCCGTTCGAAGCCCGCCGCAGGACCCTCGAACGTCATGTTAGCTACTTGCTCGAAGATTCCCAAGACCCAGCGAAACAGGACGAGGAAAGACGTCGTCGAGACGAGCGTGAGATCGAAGACGACTATCGAGAAACAGACGGCGACGAACAAGGGCGTGAGATTGAGCACCTTATCCTTGTTACCCACGGCATTGGTCAGCGCCTCGGTCTCCGCCTGGACAGCGTTAACTTTGTGCACGACGTCAACACGCTTCGCAAAACGCTCAAAGCAGTGTATGCAGAGTCTCCTGACTTGCGAGCCTTGAACGCTGAACTCGACAGCCATGCCAAGTCCAACTGCCGTGTTCAGGTGCTTCCAATCTGCTGGCGCCATCTCCTCGACTTCCCGAAGCACAGCCTGAAGCAAAACCGCGCTGAACACGATCTTGGAGATTCGGGCTTCGGCGATGACGATCAGTACCCGAACCTGAACGACATTACAGTAGAGGGCGTTCCTGCTGTACGCAATCTAATTACTGACTTGGCTCTGGATATCCTTCTATACCAATCACCAGCATACAAGGACCACATCTCACGGATTGTACTGGAAGAATGTAACCGAATTTTCCACTTGTTCATGGCGAGAAACCCTACCTTCAATGGAAAGATCAGCATGATAGGCCACTCTCTTGGGTCCGCTATCATGTTCGACATTCTTTGCGAGCAAGGTCGCAAGCAATCAAGACCGAGAAAAGACAAGCACCCCATGAAACTTGACTTCGAAGTTGAAGATTTCTACGCTCTCGGATCACCCATCGGCCTCTTCCAGATGCTCCATGGCCGCGCAATAACTGCTAGGGAAAAAGACATCCAGCGACGTAGTCCAAACATGCCAATGGACGACCCTATGTTAGACTCTGGGCTTAGTGGAGGTAAGAGGTCCACTCCAGTCCTGGATGACCTGATAGGCGAGATACCTGTCTCAAGCCCGAAATGCGCGCAAGTCTTCAATATTTTCCACCCTACAGACCCGATCAGTTATCGCATGGAGCCGCTCATCTCTTCCATGATGTCCACCCTCAAGCCGCAGCCCTTGCCTTACACTAAACGAGGCATCTTCGGCGCACCTGTTGGCCAAGGTCTGACTGGCATAAGCAACCGTGTCGGACAGAGTGTGAGCAGTCTGTGGTCCAGCATGAGTTCAGGTCTAGCCTCTTCCCTTCTCACTAGGGGACTTGGCTACACAGGTGACGAGCCGGCCAGAACGTCAAGCACAGCTGGAGATAGAGGCAAAAGCTCGGCGCCACTTAGCATGGGCGCGGGAACTAACGCGTCAGGCGGTACTATTTCGAGCCAGTCCACCGCACCACTTCCGGCTGAGGGAACCAAAATCGCAAAGGTAGACGAAGCGAAACAGGCCAAACTCGCTACAGACGCACTTGCTGCTGGTGAGAAGGGTCAACACCCTCCAACGCTCATCGACCAGGAGCTCGAAACGCTGTACGCAGGGTACGAAAAGCACCGCAACGACACGCCGCATACGGATCCCGACGAGTTGCACGAGGCGGAGGAGCGAGGCAAAAAACTGCGCAGAGAGGAAGCGAAAGTGCGCCGGCTTAATTCCAACGGCCGCGTGGACTACGCTATCCAGGAGGGCGCGTTCGACATCAACTTGCTGGCGGCGATCGCTAGTCATTTGAGCTACTGGGCTGATGAGGATGTGAGCCATTTCATGATCAGTCAGCTCCTGAGCCGGCATAGGGTAGTCAAGAAGAGCGAGTCGCCCAAATCTCTATGAAATTGCGGTGCAATCGGAAGAGTTGGACATGGAAAATGAGCGCGTTGCCAATGAGATACTACTACTTGTAAGATTCTCCGGTCTCGTTTGGGATACATATTTAAACATTAGAGCACAGAATGACACTTTTTGAGGTACATGTTCATCGATGACATACTTCATTTCTTCTATTTTAGTTTCTTGAAACAATGACTTTAGTTCCTCAAGCTCATGGGTATCATGCTATCCCGCGCCTCAACACCGTATCTGCCTCAGTCCTCGTTCACCTTCATGTCCGCACCACTTAAGCAACGGTCAATCGACCATTGCCAATCCATCCATGCCACACAACACCGCCTTCCTGCGCAGCAACGTCTTCCGCCGACCGCCCAGCGGCATCCTTCAAGCTCCTGATATCCGCCAACCCTTCCTGCTCTTCACGCATCACACCCATAGCCGCCGCCTCCTGAAAAACAAGCGGAGGGAACTCTGCCTGGGATAGATCGCTCGCGAGCAAAAGCAGCAACCACGCAACCTCCCTGTGCCCATTCGCGGCCGCAGCGTGCAGACCAGACTGCATGCCGCCCAGCGGGTCCTGGTAGCGCAGAATTTCCGCCGGGGTCTTGGAAGGGCCGGACATTGGGTGCGATCGCATGGTGTTCTCGTCGTTTCCTTCGTCCATGGCGTCGTCTTCGTCGTCATCGTCCTCGTCGTCATCGTCATCCCTCGAGTTCAGCAAGTCTACAATGGCTTTGTGATCTCCTTCGCGGCAGAACTCGAGGAAAGCCCTGCACTTGCGCTCTTCGGGGTAGGCGCGCAGGTAGCTCTCTTCTTGCAGGATGGGGAAAATGTCGATGTTCTCTTGCAGGCCGCCTTCGTTGTTCATGTTGACGAGGATCCGCGGTTGGGAATCGGAGTTGCTGCTGCTGCTGCTACTGGCAGGGTGCGAGGTGATATCGGCATTGCAGGCGGGACATCTGGTCACTTCGTAGGTGTCTAGCAGGCATTCCCAGTGGAAGTGGTCGTGGCAAGAGAGCTCGACGTCGTCGGGGACTGTGTTGGGGGCTGAGGCGGGGTTGAGTTGGATGTCTTCGTTGTCGGAGTCGTCGATTTCGTGGGTGAGGGGGTTGTGGCATTTGGCGCAGGCAGACATGATGGGTGGTTGGTGAGTTGAGATTGTGTAAGTAAGTGGCGAAGGAGTAATTTTGTTTGTAAATGTTTTATATGTTAACCTCAACTTTTGTTCCAATTTCAATAATATTTCATGGATTTGATGGGTCTGACGTTTGATTGCTCTTATCGATAGATTTAGGTTTGAGCTTGGGCCTCCGCCTGTTCCCACGGCAGCCTGCATAAACACTGGCAGGGACTGGCTAATCCGAGCGTGTTCATCTTCTTCTTCCTAGACCTCTGCACGAACACCTGGTCGGCGCTTGACTTTTTCCAAGACACAGCTTCTTTGTCTGTCTGAAGTCATCATAACTATATTTCCCCTTGCTGGCTGAGGATATCTTCCCTCTCCTCCACCACCACGCAAACACACACCAATTATGGAGGACCAGGCCTATCTCGAACCCGACTTCGACCCAAGCTCCCTCACCATCCCGCGCCTTCGCTCCATCCTTGTCGCGCACGGCGTAGACTACCCTGCATCGTCCAAGAAGGCCCAGCTGATCGAAATCTTCAACGAGAATGTACTGCCTCAAGCCCGCCGCCTTCGCGCTGCTAATGCGCGCGTGAGGCGCACGAGCCGTGGCATCGAAAACATTCCATCACAAAACTCAACCACAACCGACGATGACGATGAAGAAGAAGACATGCCAGAGCCTCCACGTAGCGTGGCCAGGTCATCCAGACGTTCCACTAGGGCTAGAACTGAGGAGGCCCTGGAAGCTGAGCCCACGCCTAGGAGGCCCAGGCAAAGCACCGCGCCGCCACAAGGCGTGACACCCAGGAGAGTCTCTACGAAGCATGCTCGTCCCATGGAGACAGTTGAGGAGCCTGAGCCAAAGCGCCCTGCTAGCAGGAAATCCGCCGCCGCCGACGTTGCTACGCCTGTCGCTAGGAGAGACTATCGCACCAACGAAGACGGCAGCCCGTTCTCCAACCAGAATGTTTTCCAATCTGGTGGCTCGCCTCCGGCACCGCGCACAACCGATCGCAGACGCACCACATATGGCACAGCTCGTCCCGCATCACGGACTCGCAGCCGGGAAACTAGGCGCAGAACCGAGGAGCATCGTCCAGTACGTGATCAGACGGATGGTGTGGTCGTTCCGACTAGAAGGACATTCGACATGCCCGTCTCGCGTATGCCAAAGGTCGAACACTACGATGAAGTGGAGCCCGATGAAGAATTCACACCAGAGGAGGAGCAAGCTCTCATCCAGGCGCAGCAGGCTGGCGAGGTCGTACCTGCAAGACGTAAGCCGAGAGCTCCTGGCAGCCATGCGGCTAAGTTCGGACCAGCAGCTCTACTGACTGCAATGCTGGCCGGCTTTGCAACACTCTATCGCCAGGAGAAGTTGCAAGTAGGTTACTGCGGCGTAGGCTACAGGAGCTCGGAGATTGCTGGGACTCAGATTCCTGAGTGGGCAGAAGTTGCACGCCCAGTGTGCGAGCCTTGCCCGGCACACGCTTACTGTTATGAGAATCTGGAAACTGTGTGCGAGTCCGGATACGTTCTCACTCCCCACCCGCTGTCACTTGGAGGCGCTGTCCCACTACCGCCAAGCTGCGAACCGGACAGTGCTCGCGAGAAGAAGGTCCAGGCTCTCAAAACGCGCGCTATTGAATCGTTGCGCGACCAAAACGCGAAATACGAGTGCGGCGAGGCTCCCAAGCCTGAGGTGAAGGAGCCGGAGCTCAAGAAGGCCATCAGCTCTATGATACCCCGTAGCAAGGGCATGTCGAACTCCGAATTCGAAGCACTTTGGGAAAGCGCGCTGGGAGAGATCCAGAACGCGGACGAAGTTGCAACAGGTACAGACGGGTAAGTCTATATTCCTCCTCGTCAACCCTTCCCGATGGACAAGTCTTGCTTTTAGATCTTACATTGACCAGCGAAACTGACAGACCTTCCCCCTCGACAGCGTCACTAGCTTCACCCTCCGCTCAAACAGCCTCGCCCGAGTCCCCTTCAGCTGCGCCGTCCGCCGATCCCTCCGCGAATCCCTTAGACGATATGTTTGGCAACTTGTAGGCTTTGCGCTCCTATCGAGCAGCGCCCTCTACACCCGCCACCGCATCGCCGACAGCCGCGATACGGAGATCAAAGCCAAGCAACTGGCTGGGCTAGCGCTGGAAAAGCTCAACGATCAAGTCTTCCTCCACGCCCAGGACCCAGACACCTGGGGCGAGAAGTATATTAGCATGGCGCAGCTGCGCGACGACGTCTTGCGCGACGAGTTCTCCGCCTCGCGCCGCAAGAAGCTGTGGGAGAAGGTGCAGAAGAAGGTCGAGGCCAACTCCAACGTCCGGCCCATGGTCAGGGAGGGCCGCACGGGCGATGTCGGCAGGGTTTGGGAGTGGATTGGCGCCCCCGCCGCCATTGAGAACAGCCCTTACGCCGACAAAGTCGACCGTAGGAAAAGTGGTGGCTTCAGAAGTAGTCTGGGAGGTCTTGCGGGTGAGAAATTTGTCGAACCTGAGGTTGCTGAGGTCAAGGAAGAGAATAGGAGTCGGGGCAGGTGGGAGGAGAAGAAGGCTTACTATTGATTTGTTTGGCGCATGTTACGGTCGATGAATTACTGATTGGGAGGTGAGGGAGGCGAGGGAGACTTTGGGCGCCCATCGCGACGATGCTTTTCGTATTATGATGATACCAATTGGGGATTTCTGGCTCGTTTTATGTATTTCTTAGTTTCGAGATCAATTCAGAGCTACACGGAACCTATGCATGTGGCTTCACGTTTACCAGTTTTGCAGAAATTAGTGAGCATTGCTTGCTTCGGTACGTGTATCCGTTTGATCTCAGGCAGAGATTTAATACGCGGTAAGCGCATTAACAACCCTGATCCGTCCACCACGAACAACGCAAATGAAAGAGCACTTCTGGATACCAATGTGAATACCAAAGCGCGATAGCGTCAAGACCGAGGCAATGCCAGATCCAAAGGAGCACGAAGTATTGGCTTCATCGGTTATGGGGTTCGAGCCATGTCCATGTGAGTTTCATTACTTCTGGCATCTTGTGCTATGTCGATGGTCTCAGTATGCCTCGTTGTCTCTCGTTCCTTCGCAGTCGATTTTCACGTTGCCTGCGCCCGGTTGCGAACTTGTGTCTGCAGTCATATCCCATGTTCCGACTTGTTTCGTGCCCTATGCTACACGCAAGCTTTTGATGTGAGCTGGACTGAATGGGTGCGTGCCGGGTGGTTTCAAGGCCGTTACAGTCGTCGGTGTGGAAATTGACGACGAAGCAGACAACCATTGTGGCACGGGACGGGGACCTCTCAAGTGCTCGTGGTCACTGTTGTGGTCGTTGTAGTAACGGCTGTAGTTGTGGTGGTGGTCGTGTTCGGACGTCTTGTGATATGGGTTGTAAGTGACCCCGGAGGAATGAGCGTCTCACGAGTGCTCTGGTTTGCAGGTGGGCGTAGCGCAGCGGTGCCAACGGGGGGACCAGAAGCCACATTGGCGTTGGTGGAGATGTTGCTGAAAACCCCGTCTTCATTGGGCCTGACATCTTCGGTAGATGCTTCCCCATTGACCTTCTCTGAAGAGACATTGGCCTCGCCCTTCACGTCCTCGATTTTCGAATGAGAATCCTCAGCCACTCCTCCCTCGCCCTTCACATTATCGACATTTGAATCACCCTTTGAGGCCATAGCATCCTCGGGAGCCTCGTCTCCATTGTTCTGTGACTCGCTGCTGGTACTGGGAGACTGCTGTCGACGTATCTTCTTCTTAGGCCGCTCGAACATTGTCTCAACGTCGACATGGTCGGCCAAAGACACGCCAAACTTGGCTGACAAGTTTTCAGCCGTCTTCCTCTTCACCTCAGGGGAGGATTTGACGAGTGACTGCTGAAGACATTGGAAGATCTTCCCCAGCGTATCGACCGACTGTTCGTCCACATCGGCGAGGGCAGCGAGTTTGAGGTCGTCCCTAAGTTTGCACAATTTGATCTTGTACACGGGGTAGTATGACCCGTCAAGGTCGTCGAAGAGCCTGCGAGCTTGGAGTTCTTTCTTCATGTCGGCAAGGCCATTTTCTCCTCGTAGAGATGCGGCTTCGATGACTTCTTGCTGTAGTTGATGGATATCCACGATCTGAGCAACTTTTGGTCCTTTGGGTTCCGTCATCTTCAGCGATTCGGGCGCGGTGCCGGCGGAGATTTTCCAATGGCCGTCGCGAATCTTGTGAGAGTTGGTAGCCCACTGGCGGTCCTCGGCTCTGCGTGCGTCGCTGTCCATATTGTAGGTGCGGATCTGTGTTGTCTTCTCATACGGATCGTTTAGAGAAGGGATATTGATGGTGACGCGTGGTTGTGCAAAGAAGAGGTGGCACATCAGTTCTGTAAAATCATAATGAACATCTTGCACGTGCGCTGCCGTCTGTTCACATGCATTCCGGGTGATCCAGACGGCTTTCGAGGCATGCGATTATCCCAAATGATAGTCTGGGAAACAACACAATTGCAAAACATGTGACTTACAACTGCACGTCGAGACTTCGGGTGGAAGTGCCGTTCAGTCACCCCATGAGTGATTACAGCATGTGGAAAGTAGATCGTTATACCAACTCTCTAAATGCCGCTGTGTGAGAAGAGGTTCAACGCGAGGTAGATCGAAGTGATGCCATTAGTAAGGGTTCGAGTTTAATATGCTTGCGTATCTCGTCGTTGTCCGTGGCTTGCCATTGACAGGTCTTGAGACAAGCTTCATTCATCGCTTCAATTGAGCAAATCTCTTGGTAAGCTCATCAACATCCGGTATCTTGCCTCCAGGTCCATCTTGGTTCCCTCCGTTGGCTTTCTTGCTAGCATCTTGCATCTTCTTTGGAGGCTTCAAGTCAGGTGCGCCACTAATCTTGGGTCTTACGTTGTCGGTACTGGGCGAAGGCGGCATGACAGATACCGGGCTCTTGGGTCCCATGTCTCGAGGTGGTGTTGCTTTGCTCAAGTCTTCCGCTCCCAGTGGCGCTTCCAGAGGTCTTTCCTTAGATCCGCCTTCATCATCATCTCCATCCTGCTCATCTTCCGCTTCCGCTTCTGCCTTCCTCTTCGCGAATGTTCCTGGCGGCCAATCAATTCCATATGCGTCTGCGATGGCTGAAAGATACGCCTCCACAAGTTCCTTTGGAGGAGGTTCGACCTTGGTGCGATCCAGCACTCTTGGCGAAACCTTTCCATCACTATTCTCCACAGCCTCCAGCGTGAACTCCTTTCCGTACTTCTCCGCCAGTAGCTGCCTCACCATTGTGAGCTCTTTGACACCCTCAACTCTGGGCGCCGCGTACATGATGCTCTTTACCGCCTCTTCAAGCCCAGGATCGCATTCCTTCGCTTCCAGTAGGCCAGCTCTTGCACTGAGAAGTTCGCAGTATAGTTCCAGGATCTCGAGTAATTCAGTGTTCATGTCCGAGCGAATAATGTTCTCGACGCGGATGCGCGCTGACTCTTCTTTGCCTTGCTCGAGAAGCTGTGCCATGGATCGTCGCTGTTGCTTTGCCAGTGCGGTGTCCTTTTGTTGTACCATACGTAGTCGCGATACGCTGAGCTTCAGCTGGACCTTGATCTTGTTGACCAAAGTGCTTGAGGGAGCCATGGTGAAGGTCGAGCCGAATTCTAACTGTGCTATGCACCACTCTCTATCGCCGCCAGTGGATATGGATGTATGGTTGAGATGTGTACACGATAGCTGCCTAGAGGCTGCCGATAACTTAGCTGGTTCTCATCTCATGACGCCCAGGCGCGGGGGCCAGTGTGGGGAGGAGCGACTGGGATGGAGTCGTAAAGACTCGAAGACTCGAGAGACATGACATGCCCAAAATTTCCCTCTTCTCCTGACATACACATCTACTGTACAAGGCAAGACACCGCCAACAACACCCCGCGCTCAAAGAGGCAGGACGATACTGAGATGTTCTCTAGCCATAGCACGTGTTTGACGCGCATACACCGTTGATGGCACATACGCTGTAGTCACCACTACGAGAGCCTACAGTACCCACGTGTACGGCTGTCACCATCTCGATATTCACTAACAATCCAAACAGTCCAAACTCAAATGGCTGCAATCTAGGTCTTTCCACCAATACGTACATGCGTCGATGGACTGACTACTGGAGTCAACACACCATATAAATCCAGCTATCCATCTACCCACCATCATAGCAACATCTATCAGCATCTTCACTACCACAACCCATTCACCATGCGCTGCACTCCTCTTCTCCTCGTTGTGTCTCCCTTACTTGCGAGCGCCTTCAACATCGTTGTGTCAAACGACGATGGCTGGGCCGAGCAGAATGTCAGGTCTTTCGTCAAGGCTTTGAGCGACACTGGCTTCTCAGCCGTCCTCTCCTCCCCTGCCGAGAACCAATCCGGTACTTCTTCTTCGGACTCACCACCAACAACGGTCGGGAATGGTGGTTGTCAGTATGGCTCGTGTCCAGCTGGTTCGCCGGCAACAGGATTCAATGCTTCCAACGCCAGGCTGAACGTAAGTTTTCTGCAGGAGTGTCATGATGTTGAAGACTGACAAAAGTGCGCGTAGTACGTCGACTCTTACCCTGTAACGGCAATGCGCTATGGCATCCAAACACTTGGTCCAAAGTTCTTTGGCGGCGCGCCAGACATCGCCGTTGCCGGTCCTAACGTTGGCTCTAATCTGGGTATTACAGTACTAGTCTCTGGTACCGTGGGTGCAGCCACCGAGGCAGTCAAAGAAGGTACGTTTATACCGGTTCTTTCAACCAGCAACATCTGTGCTCACACACTCAACAGGCATTCCCGGCATTGCATTTTCTGGTGTCTCTGGCTCACCGACTGCGTGGAACGTTCGCACACCCGCCTACAGTACTGTATACGCCCAACTCGCCACCCAGTTCACATCCGCCGTACTCAATGCTGGCCCAAAACCCCACTTGCCAACCAACGTGTACATCAACGTCAACTTTTCAGCTTCGAGCAGCACGTCCTGCTCTTCGGCTGCCGACTTCCGCTTCGTGCTCTCAAGAATCTATCCTGCGATACCGCTATTGACGCCGAAAGACGTGGTGACGTGTGGCAACGGTGGGCGTTTACCGACAGAAAGTACTGTGACTGGCGAAAAAGGATGTTTTGTTAGCGTCAGTGTCGGCAAGGCAAGCACGAAAGGTGATGCTGGTGCGGCTGAGCAGCAGGCAGTGCTGAACCGGCTGCGTGGCATTCTTACATGCATGCCTTGATCGTGCTGGTAACGCTGTCTCATGCGATATTACCAATGGATCAATCACTGACTCAGAGTTCATGATTTTTCGTACTGGATTGCCGCATATCCAACATCATTTTCTGAGCAAAATATTCTCGACCTTGTTCCAAAATTTCGCATGCGATCTCAGCCGCGAGGCTATGTTGAGCCATCCCTGCATGCACTTCAGCCCAAAATGTGGCTCGGCGTGGCTCATCTCAGCTTGCCGGCACTTGGTTATCTTGACGTAGCATGCAACACCCCTCAAGATGAATTGCAATTCCTTTCGCAGTCGTGTCAAAAGTTACACCCTTCCCCGAATCCCGCTCACTTACTTACCAAGAGAACCTCACGAAATGACCAGTCCGGCACCACTGGCCTTTCTGGCCGCACTATGCAAGACCCATGGCGATTCGTTTCGCGTCGTTGGCATGATGATAACCGGATCAATATTTTGTGTCTCGGGGGTGGTACTCGGGATTCTGGCTATCTCTGAGCATATCCAGCCTTGGTGGTTGTTCTCGACCATCAGGCTGCTGTCTCTCACCCTTTTCTTAGATGAGCTGATACTGACTATACGTCCAACTATGTTGGACTTCAAGAGGTACGTACATCAACAGGACTACCCTTTGCAGCTTCAGGACGCTGCTCGGATCGGTCTGACCTTGTCCTCTGGCTGTATGATGTTTCAATCTTTCCAGGCTCCGCTGGATTGCAAGAACATGGCAGGCCACTCAAATCCAGACATCGTCGGCTCAGGTGTGCGGTTGAGCATGTATATTCTTTTGCTCACCGTGATTGTATCGCTGTTCGCCGGGTTGTTCCACAGTGGTCCTTCGGGCACCAAAGAGCTCGGCGTAGCGACGTTGATCAGTATGTGCCGACTGGAGCAGATCAAATGTGGCATCAGGACTCAGTCACGCTAACCGGGCACAGATCTGATGTCGCTGACGATCAATCTCGTTAAAGCCAGGACCGTAGACCTGACGCCAACCGATGTACTAGTGATCGTACTCATGATTGACACACACTGCGCTGTCTTGTCCGCGACCCTCTCCTCCAAAGACGCACTCGCATCGCGCTCATATGTCCGGCTTGTCTGCATGGGGCAGGCGCTGTCATGGGCAGCGGTCTTCTACACCGAGATTCGGCTTGTTACTCCAGGTGCGTTCGACGGCCAGCGCCTCGACTGCGTGAACGAGAACTGGTTCGATTCCAACATCCAGCCCGGAGAAAGAGCAGCAAAAATGCCTTTCCGGAACTATTGGATCTCACACTCGTACGATCTCTTCCAGCCATGCGTCCTAGCGCTTTGCCACACCAAACGTTTCGACACACTCGAGAAAATCGACCGGGACCATCAAACCACGTCGAATGACCAGGAAGACAACCAAACGGGCTTCAGCCGCCTCCCAAGCACAGCCTTCAGCGCTTGGAGAGGCTTCGTCTTGTACCCGATCGCGCTCATCATCGTTGTCGAACGGCACCTGGCGAGAAACCAGGTCAACGTGGGCGATTTCCGCGAATGGGGCCAATCCGTCACGATCATTACCTGTGCGTGTTCGATCCTGCACTGGGTTTACGTGAACGTTCCACTGCTGAAGCATCCTTTCGTTTGCCTCTGGCGTGGTAATTTGATTCGACGCAAAGGCCCGCTGCTTCCGACCAATGTCATGCGGCTCATCGCTGTTGGGGAATATTTGTCGTTTGCCAACGCGGAGAATTACAGACTCTTGATTGCCGAGAAGGCAGAGTGAGGTGCCTGCGTCGACGTCCGATCGCTGTGCCTTGGAATGTTTCCCTTGTACGATTGTACATAGAAATACGAATGCGACGAGAAGCCATATCGTCTTCCTTTCAAGAGGAGTAGCCTATCGCTGGGACGTGCAGCCAGGCAGGCGGCTCTCATTCATCTTTCCCGCACGTCTCGCGGTGGGCACTTTCCAAGCTTTAGATGCAACAAAATGTGTAGAAGCGCATGCTCCATCTCTCAAGTTTCGTACAAATCTTTCATCGAGCCACAGTAGCCTGGGCTGATCGAGTACGGAAGCAATTCACGTAGAATTGCATGCTTGTTTTGCAACGAGGTTGTTCTTCTTGATGCTGTGTATACATATTTCGAAGGTTTACTAACAGCCTCGCGCTCGTTTGAGCGAGCAATGCCTGTCTATCTATCCGAACGCATCCAGCGGCACACTATGATTTGCAGGGTCTGCTTACTCGATAACTTGTGGCTCGGCTTGCTGCTGTTGCAACTGTTGCATCCCACCGTTCGTCATGCCGGTCCCAGCGCCTGGGAACCCACCGTTCATGTCAGCCATGCCAGCTACACCCATGTCCATGCTCGGCGCACCAACACCCATGTTCTGAGCCAATCCCGGTGCGGCGCCGTTCATCTCGCCCACCATGGCATCCTGTGGCAAAGCGCCCATCGCTGCCAAAGTGACCTCTGGCGGTGGCGAGTAAAAGCAGTACACGGGACCTTGCAAGTTCTCGCCGTCGAACAGAGCGAAGTTCTGGATGGGCTGCTCGCGCTTGCCAAGGACGTTGATAACGTCTTCAGCGAGTCGGCCGCCCACGAAAGCTGCTGTGGTGATTATCTCGGCGCCGATGTTTTGCACGAAAGAGCGTAGGAATTCGGATTTGAGGGTCTCGGCTGGGAGCTGCAGTTCGCGAGACTTGTTCGTGGCGAGTGAGGTGAAGTTGGTCAGGTCTTGAGCGTCATGATTGGGTAGACGGGAATAGGTGCGTTGGAACTCGAAGAGGGCGCGCAGGCAGGGAAGGAGTGGCGAGACGGCCTTGAGCTTGCGTCTGTTGCGCAGAATATCGGGAGCGAGTGGCGATGAGTTGCTGAGGATGAGTGGGCAGTAGGTTTCGCGCTTGGTCACGATCTCGGTGGTTTTACCGCTGGGCTCCTGTTTGGTCGTGGATGACAGAACGACGCGTGTGATGGTCTCTGGCGCGAGGTTGGTTGGGACATTGGACTTTTCACGTTCAATGATGAAGTCGTGTTGGACGAGATCGGCGAAAATACAGCCATACGTTCCGTGAATTGCTGCAGCGTAAAACGGCCTACCGGCAAAGCGAGCGGCGGTGTTGATGATGCTGAGAACATCGAAGTCATGGTCGCAGGCGATGACGACAGAGTACGGCTCGTAGAATGTCTGGTCCTTGGAAAGTAGATTGGAGAGAGACCCGCCTGAAGTGACAGAAACCCGCGGGTTGAGCTCCTGGATGCGTGGGATGGCACATTCGGCACGCTGAGAAATTGTCAGCGTCATATCCTCACTCTGGCTTCATCTCGTGAATATCATGACATACCGGTTTGCCAACGTCCTCGTCGCGTAGAAAGTAACATGAGCCCAGATCCTCCTCAGTCACCAGCTCCTCGTCGACGATCGTTAGTGAGCTGATCCCGGCTAGGGTGAGGTTCTTTGCAATCTCGGTTCCTAGTGCGCGCAGAGAAACCAAAAGGATATGAGCATTGCGAATGCGCTCTTGCGCCTGAGCACCCCAGAGCCTAATCTGCCTGTCGTAGAGAGCGAAGTCGTCCGCACTGAGTCCAGAATTCGCCTGAGTCGCCTCTTCAGATGCGCCATTCGCAACAGGAGGCGCGTTGTCAACCGTGGTGTTGGCCGCAGCCTCGCTGGTGGTCGGTGGCGACGCCATGTCGGTAGTTGGTCGCGTCAGCTGTAGTGGAGTGGTAATCGCGAAGGAAGGGTGTGGAGAAAGTGGAGGCTTTGGTGCAACGGCACGTGACTGTAAGTGAACAGATGCCAGAAGAGTAAGATTTTATGGTTTAGGTTGCAAGCAATGTCAAGTTTGGTGGGTGAAAGAGATGCATTTGCCCTGACGATCATTCGCTGCGACAGCGGAGAGCGGCCGTGAAGCCGAACAGCAGCATCATCATCCTAGGATCTCACTTTCACTCTGGGCATGTGACAGCACAAGAACCCCCACATTCAAACCTCCGATTACCTATCGTAACACCACATCACATTACAGGTACCTTCTTTGTTTAGCTTCTCATCATCACAATGACACATTCTACGCCTTGCAATCAGTGACCTCCCCATCTCCGCCTCACACTACGCAGCGCGAAATCCCGGCATCGCAGCCAACCCACCAAGATGCCTGAGTCTCGACCGCTCTCATCACTTCCGGTATGTTGAGATGTCACATATGTCCGTACATACACTGACAATGCGAAGTCATCCAACTTTGATGATCCTCCCGCGAGCTCGGATGATTCCACACCATATCCCGACCGTCACCTGCGCATGCGCCGTGCCCTCAGAGATACGAACGATCTCGCTCGGGACGTACCAGGGGAAGGCAGGCCTGGATACAGTCCAGCTGTAGACGCACACCGCAACGCCAGCATGAGCCTGATCCGGAGGGCCCGCCGCCGTATCGGAACCTCTTCTCAGCAGGAAAATACATCAGATACCACACCGGACGATATTGGAAGACGTTCAGCCAAGCGCAGGAGACTGAATGACGATTCCCCACCTCCAGCGCCAAAGCCCTTTGTTTACGGACATTATGGTCAGGTGGAGCCCGGACGACTGCGCATGGAGATCGTCAGTAACGACGGAGGAGAACATCAAGACCCAAGAAACCCTGAAATGTTCCTCGGCGCAGACAACATGCTAAAGTCAGACAAGAGTGTCTTCTGCTCTGAGAGAACAAGTGCGAGTGTCGTCTTCCGGCATGCGGACGAAACTTGTTTTAGCTTGGAGAGATTACACATCGTCGGACCAGAACATGGCTTTACCGCGCCGTAGGTCTATACCGTGCCTATGACTAAGCATTATGCTGACAGCCGCTAGTGTACGAGAAGGTGTGGTCTACATCGCCATGGACGTGAAGGATTTGCGAATCTACCAGGACCCACCGCGGCCAATCCACGCTCGACTTGGTGGCATACATGAGCAACCTTACAACCGATATCGCGGCATTCAGGCATCGCCAGAACAACTGACCCTTTCCGACGCTCTGCGAGACCCCGAAATTTCCATAGCAGCAAATGGAAGCTTCTCGCCTCTGCCCCATGACGAGCCCGATGATCATCTGGATGAAGATCCGTACTACGGAGCAGAACATCTTGAGCATGCAGAGCCTGAAGCGCATTGCGATGTCCCGTCGCCTTCAGCAGACGCAGCTCAGACCACTTACTCCGACGGTGGCAGCCTTTCTTTTACCCTAGTCAATACTGACGAAGACTCCGGACCCGAAGACAACTCGCCACAGGAGGTCCTAGATTACCGGCTACAGCGTTTGAGACGCATGTCTCGCCGACACGATATGGACGAATGGGCGCCGCCCGGCCCAAGCTGGGGCTACTCACGAGCTGACGGGGCGGCAGACCGCCGAGGCGCAGCTCGAGGGCCGTTGCCCTGGATTATGCCTCCGGGTCGACATCGACGTCCAGGTATGGGTCTAGCCGGTGGCCACCAGAGCGATTCACCGCCACCTGAGACTACAACTCATGGCCGCTCGCAAAGCTCAAGAGCACCGCAGCTCGCTTTGAATGATCCCAACGTGCAAGCAGCGAGGTTCGTCATCAAGCGAAACAAATCCCGCGTTACCGTCAAGTTCGACCCGCCCATAAGTGGACGGTACATCCTACTAAAACTCTATGCCGGTAAAGGTAACGTCGATGTGCAAAGTGTGGTCGCCAAGGGGTACGCGGGCCCTAGGTTTTTCCCTGCAATGCAATTCTTATGATGATGAAATGTTGGACGGAGGCAGGACCTCTGGCGACTATTTATGCCAGCGAAGATACCCTAATAGTGCTTGAGAATATTACGATCTCGTACAAGGACTTGTGATCAGCAAGTCATATAACATTTTCGGTGCCACCTGGATGTGCCCAAGATATGCCCGCGATAGATCGTTATCCTGGACTGTAAGCTCTATATATTATACAAGTATACTCTAGGGCAGTGCCCTCTAAATACCCATTTGGTGGGTTCTCTACGGTTCTGTTATGTAGGACTCAACTGGCTTAAACCATCAAGGTGGCAGGCATGAGAGAGATGAACGAAACTACCTGGTCAAACGGCGTGGTCGCTGAATTCGTCCCTTTCGCGATCCTGCAGAACTCAGGAACAGTTGGACGATAAATCTGTATGCTACACGTAAAAATGTGCGCTTCTGAGAAATGGAGCAGTCGTCTGCAGTATGTTCTATGGTGCTATGATTATCCATACGTATGTGTAGCAACGCGGTTATTTGCATTAGGGAGCCGCATCGACTCATACATACCAGAAGCATGTTCCATCGTTGTATCATCACAATTAAAATGATAACAAGGTGCCACCCTGGAGTGAAGTCAGATGACGCCCGCTTTTGTTTGTTTATTTTTTTGACTCCGTTGTACAGGTACCCAACGTCAAGCCGATTCCTAGTCGACCTGGCTTTGCGACCACCACCAGCGACACCCGATACCCTAACGACTAACGACATAATGGCTGGCTCCGGAGACCTGATCGACTTCAATGTCATCGAGGGTCACAAGGAGAACATTCAGGCCCTCCCCAGTGGCCGCTCGGCGAAGGCACTCGCTCAGCTCTACTCCCCACCGCTACTAGGGGCCAACCCCTCACCCTCATTGATTCAAGACGCAAACTCGAAAGAACGCCAGGCGTTTGAGAAGGAACTTGCGCTCATTGACGAAGCCGACGACCCTCTGGACGTCTTCGACCGCTACGTGAAATGGACACTCGATGCATATCCCACAGCGCAAGCGACTCCCCAATCGGGACTGCTACCTCTGCTTGAGCGCGCAACGAAGACCTTCCAATCATCCACACACTACAAAAACGACCCCAGATACCTCAAGATCTGGCTACACTACATTCGACTTTTCTCAGATGCGCCCCGCGAAGTCTTCGTCTTCCTCGCACGCCACAGCATTGGCGAGAGTCTGGCGCTCTACTACGAGGAGTTCGCCGCGTGGTTGGAGAACGCAGGACGCTGGAATCAGGCTGAAGAAGTGTACAAGATGGGAATAGAGAAGGAAGCGCGGCCAAGCGAGCGACTCATGCGCAAGTTTGGCGAGTTCGAGCGGAGAAAGGAGGCTCGTCAAGAAGATCCGGAAGAGCCCTCGAGCCCGGCGCTGCCCATTGTTCGAGCGGCGCTCGCAGCAAAGACAGACCCGTTCGCGGCAGCCTCCCCAGCGCAACAACAGCAACCAAAGCCAGCCGCAGCGAAGAAGGGCAAGGCTAAGATGCAGATCTTTGCCGATGGAGACGAGCCAGAAAAGGCAAGCCCAGGACCGAGTCCCAAGGGCTGGGACAACATTGGAACTCTCGCCGAACGCAAGAAAGAGAACACCCATGCCGCGAAGCCCATGGCAGGAGAGACACTGAAGGTTGGAAAGACCAACGGCGGCATGCAAAAGATGATGGTCTTCAAGGACACAGTAAGTTCACCCCTTCCCTAGCCGCTTCCTGCGCGCAAAATGTTTACAAAAACAGGACTAAGTTATCCCTCGTGTATGCAGTCATCAAAGAGAGTTTTTCTTCCCAAGCATCTTGCCAAATCGACCTCTGGTAGCATCGATAACCAACAATGTGTGAGGAATCCTAAAAACGGTAGGCTCGAATGTGTCTTTGTCAATCTTGAGGCTGTGTATCCCCAAGCGAGCGGCTCAGAATCTGAATACTCATTTGAAGAGCTGAGAGCTCGTCACCGTGGTTGGACTGGCCAACAATGGTCTAGAGAAGGCACGGCGGCTAAAGGGGGATCGCAAAAAGGATTCAAAATCCATCTCGACGAAGATACAGCACCCAAGCCGAAGCAGCGCGGTTTCAAGATCTTTGAAGATGTATCATCCGAGCCAGGACCATCCAACTCACCGCAACAGAATAAGGTAGTAGTGGAGACATCATCCAAAACCCTCGCTCTTAACGACGAGAACGACGAGAACGCACCTCCAGCTCAACCCACAGAGGCAGAGATTAGGAAGAAAATGCGACGCGAAGAGCGCGCAAATCGAACACGCAAGATTCAAGTCATGGACGTTAAGCATATCAAGAATGAGACGAAGACCGTCCAGCTCAACCTCGACTCGCCCACAGGTCAAAAGCCTAAGCGAAAAAAGAATGTTGACAGGACTGCTGAGCCGACCATGACCATCAACACCAAGGAAGCAATGGACGAGATCTACGACATCTTTAACGCTCCTTTAGCCTCGCAGACGGAACAATCGGAAGAGAGCGAGTCCGACGCCTCCGACAGCGATGAAGAGGACGACTACACGACTGGCGATGAGAGCACAGCCACTGGAAAGCTGTCGGCTGCGCCTAGTGATTACGGAGATGAGACGCGAAACGAGTTGCTTGCTCAGGCTCCGACAGAGGACGAGGACGAAGCTACAGAGCATACCGGCTGGTCAGACTTCACCACGAGCAAACATGTGCCCCGAGAGGATGAGGATCCTGCTGAGGGGCAGGCGACTGGAACCGACCGTGATTGGGAGCTTTATCGAGATGGAGGCAAGAAGCCTGGCCTGCCTGGCGACGAGAACGACATGGTGACTCCGGACGAGGAGAATGTACAAACACGCAGCGTGCCCATTGCCTCTGAAGAGTACCAACCACCTTCAGCTCACTTCCAACAAATGACCATGCTGCCGAATCATCGCTTGCCATTCATGACCCCTATTGCCGAGCAAACGGAATCAAACCTTGGGACCATCACAGCAAGGGCGCAACATGATTACTTCAACGCGAAGACGCCTAGTAGGCAGGCTTCCGGCGCCTTGCTTGCGCTTGACGACGACGATGAAGACGATGAGCCTCCAAGCAGCCCCTTCCAGGAGGTGACCGTAGATCTGAACGATGACAAGTTCAAAGTCCTCCAACCGATTCGTACCAAATCGACCAAGGGAAACATATCTTTAGGTCAAGGCACTGCGACTTCGCAGATCGAAGCGAAGACCGTCGTACCATCAGGAGCGGAAGCCGTACAGACGGGACCAATCGTCTTGGAACAACAGTGCAACCCAATGGACCCGTACTTGCGTCAGACCATTCTGAGTCAGATCAAGCCTGCTCTGAACTCTTTCCAGGGTTATCACGAGCAACCTAATATCGCTTCAGGTCGTACCGCAGAGATCAAGAAGTACATCAAATCGCAATCCAAGGCGAAGAACAATACCAGTCAAGACAAGACTGGCCAGACTCTTTCACTGCCTCCGATCCTACAGTTTGAGGGCTCGGAAGCGACATACACTGTGAAGCGGGAACTCGGTGCTGGCACTTTTGCACCTGTATACCTGGTAGAGAACAGCGAAGCAGCTCAAGCAGCCGACGACGAGAACAGCGCGACCGCCCGTGGCGTTGGCGCACTTGCACACCGCAAGCCACTGGAAGCCATCAAGATGGAAGAACCACTCTCTGCCTGGGAATTCTTCATCTTGCAGCAGTCTCATCGCCGACTTGGAGTCTCTCGAGCCGCAGAGAGTATCGTTCGCGCTCACGAAATGCACGTATTCCGCGACGAATGTTTCTTGATCGAGGAATATCGGAATCAAGGCACCCTTCTCGATCTCGTCAATGTCGCTCGCGCCGACAGTGCCAGCACAACAGGAGGCGGCATGGACGAAGTCATGGCAATGTGGCTGACCGTCGAGCTCTTCCGCACCGTCGAAGCCCTGCACTCCAAACAGATCATCCACGGCGATCTCAAAGGCGACAACGTGCTCGTCCGTTTCGACGACCCAGGCATGGAAACCGACTGGAGCCCGACTTACTTCCCGAGCGGCGCCCACGGCTGGGCCAGCAAGGGCGTCTGCCTCATCGACTTCGGCCGCGGCATCGACCTCAAGCAATTCGTCCCCAACGTCGCTTTCATCGCCGACTGGAAAACCAGCGAGGCCGACTGCGCCGAAATGCGCGAGTTGCGCCCCTGGACGTTCCAGGTCGACTACCACGGCATGGCCGGCATCGTCCACAGCATGCTGTTCGGCAAGTACATGGAGACGATCGCGGACCGCGGCGCCGCTCTCGGCCAGGGCGCGACCAAGACCTACCGCATCCGCGAGAACTTGAAGCGCTACTGGCAGGTTGAGATCTGGCAGGAGGTTTTCGCCCTTCTGCTCAACCCGCTTGCGCATACGGCGGGTGAGGAGGGGAAGAAGATGCCGGTGCTGAACGGGATGAGGAGTTTGAGATTGAAGATGGAGGGGTGGGTGGAGGAGAATTGCGAGAGAGGGATGGGGTTGAAGGGCATGATTGGGAGGATGGAGGCTATTACTAAGGAGAAGTTGAGGCGGAACGGAAGAGCTTGATTGCGGCTGCCGTTGTTGTTAATTGTCGCTAATGGGAGGATGCCGGCTTTCGTATATTCGATTTTGGGTTCGGGGTGGGGTCATTGTTATAGAGGCGTTCTGGCTGTTGATACCCATAATGAACTTCCGTTCTTTTTTCAAGTCACGCGTCCTCTTCACCGCTACTACGACAACATTCTGATTATCATGAATTCTCATGGTTCACCCGCCTGCTCTTTCTCCAATTGCAGCTCGCGGCGAATTTGCGCGACTGGTCCGGTATACACATGCCGACCTTTTGCAAACCAGAAGCCAATGCTGATGGAGATACAACCAACGAAAAGCACGCTGCTCCAATTCATCGAAGCTGTGTCAACGGGGAGAGCCAACGGCCAGCTTTAGAAACGTGTTAGCTGAACAAATCAGAGGTTCGTTGTCGAGGAAGGGTACTCACAAAGCAAAGAACCATAGCGGAAGCACACAGCAGAAGGCCGCAACATTGATCGGTAGACCAAAACGGCCGAGCGACCATTCATGTGGAGGCAAGGGAGCGCCATAGAGACGACGCCAGATGAGGCATCCGATCGATATCAGATAGCTTGTCAGCACGGAGACACCTGCGAGAGAGTTGATGGCGTTGAGCGCGACGTCTGACCCGATGTTGATAAGGGATAGAAAGGTCGTGAAGCAGAAAGAGACCAGAACAGCGCGAAGTGGGATGTTTTGTCCAGGGTAGACGTGGGCTAGCCATCCACTGAACGGCAGGCCGTTGTCACGGGCGAATGACCATACTTGGCGTGAGGCGACCGCCGTCTCGCTGATGGCGCAGTTTGTCAGGCCGAAAACGACAAGGAAAACCATCATGTTCAGCGCGTGAGGATTCGATACCGCGTTCTGGAAGATCGCGAGGAATGCATAGCCGTTGTAGGTGTCTCCAGCTGCCAACACGGCTTCTGCGTCGCCAACACAGAAAATGAGAGTCATGGCCATGAGGAAGCTGAGGAGGGCGTTGAGGCTGACGGCGCCCAGAATGGACTTGGGAAGGTTGCGAGACGCATCGTGGACCTCCTCGGCCATGTGCACCGGAGTTTCGTATCCGATCCAGATACTCAGGGGTGTTGTGAGCCCGATCATCGCTGCTAGGCCATCCGTAGGCCAGCCGCCTAGGTTGGTGAATTCGAGCAGTACCTCGCGAGAGTCACCTCGTGGTGATAACACCCAGAGAGGAATTATGACGCCGAACAACCCGCATATGTGAACAATAACTGCTATGCCCTCAGTGAGCGGTAGTTTACCAGCCACTACCGTGTTGAAAATGATGGCAAAGCTCATGACAGCGATCGTAAGGAGTGTTCCATGCCACGCTTGAAACACGTAGCTTTCGACGTTGATGATGATAAGACCTTGTATAATGGTTCCAACCATGAAACATACACTGGCCAGGAACGTGTGGTAGCCAATAGCACAAAGCCAACCGGTGCTGTAGCTCAAGAATCGTTGATACTTGGGCGGCCCGAACTCGGAGACCCAATTGTATTGACCAGCAGCTGTAGGTGACCTGTTGCACATCCCGTCAATCGGTACTTGTGCAATTTGCGAACCGCTGTTACTCACATGGAAGCCAACTCGGCGATGCTGATGTAGACAAAAGACATGCTCATCGCCACGCCGATGAACCCCCAGAACATCAGAGCAGTCCCGCCATCCAGCAAGACGTAGTTGAATAAAGGCAGGAGGCCTTCCCATGCACATACTACCATGCTGGCGAAACCTGTCATCGTAAGAAGTTTAAAGTTTCGACGCAATTCTTGCTTGTTACCATGCACAAGCATATCTCGCTTGTCCTGTGCAGTGCCACGGTATCGCTCAGGTACAGCCATATCGACAACGTCATCCAGTCTGGCATTAGTAGGCTCTGTATCTCGGGGCGGCGAATGGACGGGTGACGCCTCCTTGGTGACTAATTGCGTTCCAGGAACACGTGCCATGGTGATTGAGCCCTGGAGCGTGTGGCTTTCCAAAAAGATGACGGATTAAGAATAGACGATTGAACTCCCGCTGCGAGTTATCTCGTTGCACGGCACGTCAAGCTGGAATCCGCTGCAGAACAAGGCGAAGACGCATCGACGTCTCCTCGCAAAGGACTGGGTATTCGTGCCAAAGCATTTCGGCAAACAATTACCACTTGGCACTGAGAATGTACCCTTGGTAGATCAACATGCTCGCGCGTCTCCAAGAAATGTACACTCCATTAGTTCCCGAGAATGTAGCGAACATGCACGCCGAGAACAGGTTAATATGCAGACTGAAGACGGTGGGAGGAGTCGTCCGGCTCGCCACTGGGGGCGGATGATAAAGATACGTGTAAGTTTAGACTCTGCACCAGGGTTTCGTTCCTGTGGTATCGCTGTGTCGGGTCGTTGTCAGGTTCACTGCAAAATCACGGCCACGGCCACTACCCCTTGTACATCTTATCGGCAGAGGGCACAGGGGCTCGTGGAGATGGCGTAATGCATTATGCAGCGTTCGCAGGCTGATTAGGCGCCGTAGATGCTCTTGAAGGCTAGGACACTCTGACACCTGTGGCGACTGTAGGAAGATAGACGTTTGTGCAAGCTTCTCGAGCCTTTGTGAATGAACAGCAATATCTCTTGGAAGTAGTGTGGTAGAGCGATGTTCCTTCGCATCGAAATCGACACAAGCAACGACGCGGAAAGCAGTGACACAATCGGCCCGTGAACGCCGAGAGTTCGGTCGGCGGCCCCGAATGGCAAAGACGTCGATCGTGATCCTTCAGACGACAGCCTGTGAAGACGACGACCAGCTCGTAGACTGCCATGGAGTCTCATGTTTGGAAAGGTGTCTATGATGAGATAACGTTGGCGCAGGTACGATGCAGACGAGGCCGAGCTGCGCACAATGCAGGAGAAGTCCCAACGCAGAGCGCTATCTGCCCGTAAAGTGGCTTGCATGCAGTACTATATCCACGTTATCTTGCCCGTCAAGATGCTGTGCGCCGTCTGACAACGCATTCGCAGGGGATAGTATTTTGTCCTGCGAGTAGAAGGTTCGTGACTTGCAGTGGCATGTCGAAGCAAGTCTTGAACAGCACCATGGCATTCTGCCTACACCACGTCACGGCCTCGACGAAAACGCATCTCAAAGTCTTTGACAGAACAACAGTCGTACAGACGAAGACGATATTTTGATATGCATGTCCGAACACTGAGATGAAGTTTTCGCTAGTGCTCACCAGCAACCCGGCAACACTCCCCTCTCGACATCACCACATCCTATCTCAGCCATTCTTCCAGCCGCCGAGGTACCAAATTATCAATAATCGCCTCACGCCATATCTCGGGTCCTCACAGAGTGCCGGTCCTGCATAAAGTACTACTCGCTGCAAACATCCGCGTCTGGCCCTGGCCCATCAGCCCGTCTTTAGGCCATACATACTCTCCGGTCCGGTAACACTGCAAATGCTGCAGATCAGAGGTACTTCGTCCCTTCCATTCCCTTCCCTTCTATGGTACGGAGGGTCCGAAGTACGGTTCAGGTACCGATTCAGACAACTATTGTTCTGGTCTACGGACCTTGACTGACGTCTGCTTCGCTTGGCCTCGTTTCATCCGTACAACACTGCATGGTGGATGCGCGTGCCTATCTTGAGCCATAGCAAACGTACGGTACGCGGCTGAACTTCACCTTCTGGCTACCTTTGTAATCTGTTTAAATTGGCCCCAATCGTCAACCGGACGGCACATCTGCCGCAATCTATGCCGTCTTTCTGTCCTGGTTGATGAAATTCTCTCTCTTATCGACGAATCTCGACGCTCCGTGGCGTGAGAACGAAGATCGACTCCCCAACGAGCACAATTGTCGACGAGAACGACGTTGCGGCTCTTGCATGAAATGGCTCGAATCATCGATACGGACCCGTACTTACGCCTCCATTGGTTGGCGCGCATATTGTCCTCCCGACATGTCAGATTGGCGTCCGCTTGCTCTTCGTTACTGACGAGTAAACCCGGGATTGCACACCTGCTCTCGTCCCTCTCCGATGGATTGATATACCCACGTGTAGCGGCTAGAAGGTGAAACTATTTGACAGACCCGTCTCCCATTCATCTCCTTCCTCCTTCCAATCCCTCTCGTCTCCATCTGAGAAGCCAACACACTCGTTACAATGTCTCCAACCGATCTGATCGCCCTCATATGCCTCGCCCTCATGGCCACATTCAGTATCGCCCAACCACCTCCATTCCACATCATACCATCCGGAACACACCTCAGCAGCGGCGCTCACTTCCCCACCGGATCATTCCCAACCGCATCCTTCCCCCACGGCACAGCAACAAACGGAAACCCCATCATCCCACTGCCGACAATCGACGCGTCCGAAGACTCAGAGCACGAGAAGCGCTTCGAAGGCCCCCGCCACCAACCACGCCCGATCGCATGGCGTCGCTACAACCCCAAGGGCGCGAAGCCTTCGAAATCTGGTGGTCCACGGCCCAGTGGGACTCGAGGATTTCCGACTGCAGGTCCCACGGCAAGTCGGCCTTCGACGAGACCTACGGCCTTCTAAACGCCATCGTCTATTGTCATCATTAAAGACGATGGCAACGAAGCGGCACAGTTGAGCGATGCGGGCACTGATCCAGTCGATGGTTGATGGGTAGAGTTCATTTCAGTGCGTGTGTCTGTGCGTCAGAGAGCATGTGAGAGAGACGGAAAGAGATTGTGTTCAGAGGCTACAAGCCTTCCGTGTATGCCAACGTTCGTTGCATGAGTGCCTTAATGTCCGTCGCCTACATAAGCATCTCATCGGTACACGAATGTTTCCTGACATACCAGAGCGGCATATTCCACCGCTTTACGGATGTCTGATCTAAAGAGAGGTTACAGCAGCTCCATTCTCCTCTGCTCCCACTTGCTCTTTTTCTTTTTCTTCTTCTTCTTCTTCTTCTTCTTCTTCTTCTTCTTCTTCTCCTCCTCCTTCTTGTTCTTCTTCTTCTCCTCCACCACCACCTCCAACCCTCTCCCCCTCAGTATTCAACACCTCCAACTCGTACCTTCCCCTCCCATCGGCCCCTCCGTTCCCCTCCAACGAGAAGTCAAATTGCGCCACACGCGCATAGGTACACTCATGCGAAGACAGTACCAGACGGCGCCGAGGATCAAGATGATGGCAACAAATGCCGTGAACAAGGCTGCGATGTCGTAGTAGTTGGC
>Ga0265797_10002859_pt1 | contig 28476 bp, 28 predicted proteins | sample P2T30metagenome_FD_192433 | JGI IMG/M metagenome (GOLD analysis project Ga0265797, IMG submission 192433) | Plant litter microbial communities from East Loma Ridge, Irvine, California - P2 T30 | ecosystem: Environmental > Terrestrial > Plant litter > Unclassified | place: USA: California...
TGGGACCCCTAAACTCTGCTTCAGTAGGAGTATCAACACCCCAACCAGCAGCACGCTCACGCTGCTTCTGTATCTGTTCTTCTCTTTCCCTTTCCCGTTTTATCCGCTCCCGTGCTGCCAGCCACTTCGGACTAGGTTCCCATGACCACCCGTCTCCTGTTGTGGTTACAAGCGGTATGAACCACTTCAGCGGCGAGGGGCCAAAAACATGTGCGATGTTGCGTTTCCAACCTAGGTCGAAGGCGTTGGGTAGCATCTCGTTGTCGCGCTCGTCAAGATAGCTATCGTAGCGGTCTTGGTACTGCTGGCGTTCTCGATACTCGTAGGACTGGTAGTGCGGGTGCGAGTAACCGTTCGCATGGCCTGGTACGGGGGAGCGCGAGGTAGAGCGAGAGGGCGGCTCGCCCTCCTCGGGTCTGGTCACCCCCGGAAGAGCGTTCGCGTGAATCTCGCGCAACTGATCGCCAACACTCAAACGTCCGTTCGCTTGCGCATCCATATAGTTTCGGTCGTTGAGCTGATGCTTCATCGTGTTCCGGAGTGGTGAAAGGTAGCGCGTCTTCTCCAGACTTTCTATCGTAGTCTGGCCCCTAACTGTAAGCCATAGATGCCATGCAGTAAAGCCGGTTATGACTATGCCAATGATGCCCGATAGTACGGCAAGTAAGACATAGTTTACGGGCATGAAGGACTCAGTGTATTGTCCATCACTGAGTATCTCACTCCAGACCCAAGTCGCAGAAGTCGCAAAACAGACCCAGCAAAAGAAAGAGAGGTATAATAGGAAGAGCACAAAAGCCTTGTAGTTGCGAAGACCGACGCAAGTCGCCAGCCATGGACAATGATGGTCCATCTTCAGGACGCAGCGCTTGCATGTGGAGCAGTGGTGAGAGCGGTCGGGCTTCTTGGACTGGCACTTGTTGCAGAAGCGTAGTTCACCGGTCGATGCCTTGACGGTGAAGGACGTGTACTGCATCTCTCCTCCTTCTTGCGATGGCAGGTGGCTGTAGCCATTTTTGATATTGAGCGGCGATCCCGGGTCGGTGAATACGGCGGTAGTGTAGCTCCAGTTGAGCATGAGATAGAGGAAGATGCCGAGCGTAGACGAGAACTTTCCTGTCCAGCGTGTTAGTAATCGAGTTTCCCAACTTCATGTGACGTGGTCTTATTGGACGTAGGATAAATTTGGATTGTGACATATATATAGAAAGGAGACGCACCCGTCCAGACATTCTTCGAGGGCACAAAGCCGATGCCTGCCTGGACCCATACGGCCCACGACGTCAGGCCGTAGACGAAGACCAGCGGAAAGTATGTGACGGCGGTGCAGCAGTACCGCTCAACCTTCCTGGCCCAGCCGCGACGGCGCATGGTTCTTGAGGGTGAGATTGGGGGAGAGGGCGAGCCCAACGTGGCCATAACTATGGGCGCAGCGAGTGGCCGGGCATGTGGTGCGGTCGATTAGGGAATGGATGTTTCTGCCTTGCGAACCCCGTGTATGGCGCGGATCGAGGATGGGCGGGCTGGAGAAGGGGGAGGATGCGGAGGACAAGAAGCCGGTGCACGACTAGTTTCAGGGTGCAGCGGCGCACACCATGTCACAAACTAGCAAGTAAGAGGGCGGGAAACGGTAGAATAAGAAAGCTAAGGCTATAGAAACAAAGTCGCACAAGAATCACCACCCGCCGTCGTGATGTTGGAGATGCGGAAGTCGTGTCCGGAGGTGTCGTCGTCGTCGTAAGCGTGTCGAATGGCGACGATTGAGGCGCATGATGGGTAGCGCGTCCCTGAGATGCATGTGGCGCGGCTTACCTATGATCGACCCGTCGACCTCGACAACCACGCCGTGCACGTGACGGCGGCCGTTGTTGGGGAACCATAATTTCGGATACGTATGCAAGACACAACAACGCTAGGTGCAAGTGCAAGTACAAGGCGCAAAAACAACGTACACGGTAAGCTGATGGCGACGAGGAAGGTCAGACGTCTCTCTTGGGGCGCTTTTGGCCAGTTTCAGCTGGCCAGTCGCACAATCAGCCTGCAACCGCCGCGCCAGCTGGAGCAGCGTTATCCACTTGGCCAGTGGTAAGATGATGACAATCCCGGTTGCATGCGCGATAATCTAAGGTAGCCTGATACAGTGGTTACAAAACGCAATGTCGGTGCCACACCCCGGTAGGCACCCGTATTGCTCCCGCCGCGACCTGCGACATTTAGAGATAGCCGTCGCCCAGCCTGATCTGCTTCGGTCCTGCCAGCCATTGTTCTAACCAACTTAACGCCCACCGAGCGCGCCATCGTCGTACTTTGTTATTGCCATAGCGTCCCCCCCCACCCCGAGTCTTCGCGGACATGTCTAACAACACTCTTCTAACAACAACTTTTGGCAACACGATATAGCCCGGCATGCTTGCATCCAGGAAGCGGCCCGCGCCGCTGCTGCTGCTCTTCGTCCTCGTCCTCATTGGCATATGGTACCACAGCAGAGACACTGACCACATATACCTGCAATGGATGTCCTCGATTGAGTCGCGGCCTGCAAAGATACCCTCAAACAGAACATTAGGCTTCGGCGCCGTCGTCGTCGTCTCCAAGGAAGGCTCCTCGCGCCGCCAGCCGCTCATCCAAGCGGCCAATGTCACCGACATCGACCTCACCATCCCGCCACAGCCAGAGTGGACCGAGGGCGATGTCCAACGCTTCATTAACGGGCAAGAGAAGGTCCAGAAGGGGTCTATACTAGCGTGGTTAGGGCACCACAACGCCCTCAAGTGGTAAGTCATCCCTCGTTGCCCGGCACCCGTCTTGGCGTGCATCCGTCGCTGTAGAGCTGCTGCTGACTCGCTTATTAAGGTTTCTCGATTCTGGCCTCGAGACGGCTCTCATTCTCGAAGACGACGTCGACTGGGACATTCGTCTGCGCAGCCAACAGATTCCGCTCGCGGCAAGCGCTGCCCGCCAGCTCCTTCCCCCGCCGCGCTCCCAGCACCCCTACGCCAACGCAGCTAGCAACCATACCCAGTACTGGGGCGACCAAGATGCCTGGGACCTACTCTATCTCGGCCACTGCGGTGATTACTTCGACGTCGTCACTGAGGACGGACCCAAGACCGACCGCCAATCCTTTAATCTGACTGCTATGCCACACATCCTATACCAGGACCCTACCCTCCCCGCATGGTACAACCTACATCCCTTCACACAGGCTTTGTTCCGCCTACTGGGCATGCCTGAAGGGTCACGCGTCATCCACCGTTCCAAGTTCCCGCTCTGCTCTTTCGGATACGCCGTCACCCGTCGCACCGCCGAACGCCTCCTCAACGATCTCGCTCCACCGAAGCTGAAGAAAACTGGACCTCGCGCATTCGATGTTGCGCTTCTCCACGCATGTAACAAGGGAGAGAACACGCCATCTCCCACACCCGAGTGGCAGAATGCAAGGAATCCCCTGACCCGAAGCAAATACCCGAGCCCCGGACTCCGCTGCTGGACGCTCAACTCTGAACTATTCCACCACATGCCAGGTCACAGTGAGATTGACCTGGTGGGCGAGAAAAGCGGCGAGTCCGAACACGGTATCCCCCCGGTAGACCTGGCGGCACAAGCTCAGGTCGTCTTTCGAAACGAGACCACAAACATCGACTGCGGATTCTGGAGCGGCGCCTTTGCATTCGACGAAAAGGATACCGACCGACTCCACTACCTCCAAGAAAAGGTTGGCAGACAAGGCATATGTCTCAAAGAAGACAAGAAAGAAGAGCGCAAATACCCGGCAATAGATTCGATATGAGAACACCTCGACGCACCACCACCACAACATGACCACCTTCCATGTACATACTAGATTTCACGACGAGCAACTTATTGGCGAAATACCCGGCTTGGGTTTACGGGCGTTTTGTAGGAGTACGAAGTAGGATTTCACCAGCGATATGATAGTCCGATCAAGGGCGCATATGGACTTTTTTCCAGCGTTTTAGCTTTGACAACTTTTGGGGGCAATATACCATAACGGCGAATTTCAGCAATCATGGCGTATGTATGCGAGCGGCATGGTTTGGAGACCACCTTTTTTCTTTCCCTCACGATTATCAGCATAACTTCGGGCGATACTATGAAACCAATCTACGTTGTTTTTTACCATCCTACATCCTTTGCTCCTGGGCTGATGAATCTTTTACGTGATGCACTTACCGATTGCTCCAGCTCGCACGCGAAAACAAATCTTGTTCTCTTCTCGGTACACGGCAACATGACTGAACGATCGTAATACCATACTTCTCCACTTTCAATCCCACACAACAGGTGGGGCCGTATCTCAACACCGCGCAATCACCGACGTCACGGCGAACTTCAAGGCGAACGGTATTCATCAACACTAAACATGCATTACGAAAACAATGACGTACCAGCTACAGTAACCTCGCCCCATTCTCAAAGACCCTGTACCCCAGATCTACAAATAGAAGGAGAAGAAAAAAACATTTATTCATACAACTTACACAAACTCTCGCGTTCCTGGCGATCCGTCCATTTCGGTTTCAAAAACCGCGAATGCAAGCACAATCCCGGCACCGAGGATTCCCATGACGATCTTTTCATTTTTGTCCTTTGACAAGCAACCCTGAACCTGGCGAGCACATGAAACAAGCTTTTTGGTGCTTGGTGTCGGCCCGATGCCACGTTCGCGGGTTAAGGGGGAGGGGAAAGAGGGGAAATGAGAGGAGGGTGTGTTCACGCGCGTGTGCGTGCGTATGACTGGAACTACGTGTTTGGAGGAATAGAATTTTATGTAATCATTGGTCCTTGGACAACCAACTCTGCCTTTACAGCCTCCGGATATGTTTACGTTCCGTTGTGTGGGTTAGTCCAAGAGAAGGTGTGCTACTCTCAGCCATTGCTTGCCACAGAGCCTTTATCCCCAGAAAGTTCGACTGCAGGGTGAACCTCGGCTTGGTCTTTCAAGTGAGCGGCCCTGGCTGCTTCGCTTTGGAAGTCCAATTCGTCGGGTGTAATTGAGTTCCTCAAGTTGTCTAACGTGTCGCAGTCATGCCTGCCATATTTCGATCTCTTCCACTCATGCAGTAACCCGACCACAGACATGTGTCCATTGTTTCGTGCTCTGTAAATTGCCCTTCTGTAGTTCCTGTTGTGTTGTCCCTCGAAATCGGCTCCTGTCTTGAGGAGAAAAGTGACCATCTCAAGACTGCCTACTTCGGCGGCTATCTCAATTGCGGTCTTGCCCAATATACCTGGAGGTGCGTTGACTTCTGCTCCAGCTTTAATCTAGACAGTGACGATCTCGATGTTGCCTATGATAACTGCATCTTGAAGTAGTTTGTAGCCTACGTCGGATTCCCTACGAAAATTGACGTTCGCTCCAGCAGCTATCAATTTGCGTACCATAGACACATTCTCTCTCGTTACTGCCAACTGGAAAAGCCGCACTGTTGATCATAAAATCATCCAGTCCTTTTATGGAGTGCTTAAGACCATGCAGGCTTGGCGGGGTCCTCTGCCGTCTTACAGTCGCCATACTCAATCGCTTTTGCGAGACCAAAATACAGCCATTGTTGCATATGATCATCTCCCATGATCTGTCTCATCTCATTCGGTTTCAGGCCAGCTTCTAGGATCGCTTTTTCGAGTTCGAGATCTCTAGAGGACCATGCAGAGATGTATGCAGCAGTAAGTTGACGTTGTCGCTCCAGATATTGCTTCTTGCTCGTATCATACCATGGGAATTTCAAAAACCTCTTGAGGTAGGTGGACTTCCAAGCAAACATGGCGAGCTCGAAAGGGCTTCCGTATGGTAATATCTTATTCGAAAAAGGGCCATTGTATCGCCCAGTATACGGACTGAATCCAGTCTGAAGGAGGACGTCAACGACCTTGTCATTAGATAAAATTACAGCCCGGCTAAGAGCGGCGCTTCCTTTCTGAGATATCTGGTGATCTAACAATCTTATGCATTCAGCGAGTAATGGCCGTACCAGATGCATGGCATGTTCAATCGCATTAGCGAGAAAAGTGTAATCAGTGTACGGACAGCCGGTGAAGATTATCGCACCATGACTGGTCAAAGTCCTGATTGCATCGTCATACTCGTATTGAACTGCAACTTGCAGTACATTGAATGGATACTCGTCGAATTGATAGTTGACGGTCTCTGCTTCCTGCAAAGCCATTTCGTTTACTCCTGCATTGAGGAGTACGTCAAGTAGAGATAGGTTTCTGTCCTTCACAGCATTGAATAGAAGGGTTTCGCCAAAGCTCTTCCAGTCCTCGTCCGGATCGGTAGCAATCAGTATCCGTCGGAGAAGATCCAAATCCAGATCATCTCGAGTGCCTCTCATAATTTGATGAAAACGACGGCTTGGAATCTTGTATCGGACGATAGCCTCGACATGGATATCGATAGGTTGACTGAGGACATAATCAGTGGTTTGCTGATGCTCATGAACTTGATGTTGACTCTTTAGCCGGTCGATGTCTTGGAAGATACGGTCGGAATTGTTGGAGATGAATTCGTGCATGTACACATAAAGTGGTACTGAATATACAGGGGACCTATCAACCGTAGGAGGACAGGATAGTGACGATGGATTCTCCCTCGATTTCGTCGTCCCATCCGCAGCATTATCTCCATGCATTTTGGGCAAAGTGTCTAGGCTCGGTCCACCGTAGATCGGCCAAAAGATGGAAACTTCTTCAGGTAGCTGGTCGTTTTGGTCTCCAATATCATCCACAGCGGAAGGTTCTTCGTCATATTTTTCGATCTCTCCATAGTATCCATGCTCTGGTAATGGAATCAGTTGCAATTCGTCGTCTTCTTTGATTGGCGATGGTGTGGAGATCTCTATGTTTGGTGGTGTCTGACAGCGGGGCGAAGGATTCAATTCTATGGCATACTCTCAGTGAGCCGTCAAATTCCAATGAGCTTCCTACCTACTTGATTTATAACGAACAAGAGTGCTCTCTCGATGCCTAAGCTTTTGACGATCTAGTCTTGACTGTGGAATCGTTATACCGCGGACTTTGACAATAGTCGGGCGATGGCGTTCGTTCAAGCGGCTGAGAATAAAGTCCCACTCCTCTTTGCGCACATTCTTGGACACACGCCATCTTTTCAGGGATCTTTCGTATTGTGGTTTTCTTCTTACCAGTTAGCCTAATGTGTTTCAGTGTCGTAATCCCCTTACGTTTTTACAAAGCCTTGATTGGCCATAACACGGATAACTTCGGACAGTGGCCTATCCTGCTCTATGTATAGGTTCAGTATGTCATCCTTACGTATCGTCCATTCGGACTCGTCTTCTTCCGATCTCTTGGGCATCTTCGGATATATTCTTCTACGTGCTACCGTTATCACAACTCGGAAAGTAATATAGTAAGACGGCTCCTCGGCACTAGGCACAGCCGAGTATCGCAGTGCAGCGAAATTCGCATGACCTGAGCAAAGTCACCGGCATGCACGAAATGATTGAAGATGGCAGTATAGTGTTTTAAAGAAGGGTGAAGAGATATGGCTAGACAAGTGTTCAAAGTCAGAAGAGAGGGGATAGAGGCTCGTTCACCTGAGTAAAGGCGTGTGTCACGCTATTGGTCGCTTTCGAAATCATCGACCCACCGGATGCAGCAACCGCGCCTCCACGTCCTTGACCTTCCGGTGATTGGTGTATGCCAAAATCTTCGACAGCACTCGCCACTCATGCAGACGAACAGCGCTTCCGGTGTGCTGGCCAGCGGTGGGAGAGTGTTGGAAGCGATGCTAGCAAGTTCTTTTTTCAGTTCCACCAAAGGTAGTGCGAATTGGAACGCTCAATCCCGAAAAGCAAGAAGCCATTCACTGGTCGTCGGTAGCTCTCCACCAAGGCTGAGGCTAAGAATTCGTCATCGCATAGACCAGGGTTGCTGCGCCTGCCCAGGATGATTGGTCGAAGCCAGAATCTCCTTAGAATCTCTAGATCTGGTGCGCCTACCTTGAGAAACTACGCTAATGTAAGCGACAACGGCCAGGTGTCGGAGTTGCTGACATGTATGTGCAGACCGGCCGGCCGAGTCCTTTCGACCCTCTTAGGGATTATCAAACCAAGATGCGGGCGTGAACTGGTTGGTTGCTGCCATAATCTCCGTTCAAGGGACACATGATACCTGGTATATAGTAGTTCTCCTTCTCTGCTGGGTGCAAGATTAAGCAGCAGTTGCAGAGCGGCCACCGGAATCTACCTACAATCTTCATAACAACGAATGTTGGAGCTAGCAGTCATTTCAAATTTTCGAAAACAAGATACAGGCACCAATAATGGTACTGGACACTCAAAGCATTGTTGCAGTCATTGCACTGTTGATCACGTGTCCCCCTACTATCTGGCTGCTTTACAAGCTGTACATGCGATATCGACATCGAGAAAACTACGGTATATATATGCTCCCCAAGATTCTACTAATCCATATACTAAATCTGATGCGGGAATGAGTTCTCTTCTCCCTATTCACACACCAGCTCCGAGTGTACCGATATCGAGACAAAACCTTTTACTTCAGTATCAACGTTCGCACACTTGGTCGTTGCATACAACGATCATGCTAGAAGAATTGGCGTCTGCAGCTCACTATAACTCCCGTGGTAAGAGATAGCATTCCTGGGCGTCTGAACATATCACTGACCATATACATACCTGAGACACTAGTTGAGCTCAACATAACGCAGGAAAACTACTTTCTCCGCTCCACCATGTAGAGCGCATCACCTAGATGGGGGTATCGATCGGTTTATCGGAAGCAAGCGCCGACCCTGTCCAATACAATAGGGTGAGAATCGTGGATTTGATACACGTGAAAGGTGTGTATGGGTCAAATGCTTCATTTGCTGGAGAAGTACGGGCGGATAGGATAAGTAGGTGGAACTATGTGGAGACCACCCATTGCTTGCCGTACCTAGGCCGAATGATATTTGTACTTCGGCTTGTAATGCATGCGGGTAATACGCACGAGCGAGTTGTCGCTGTTCCTTCTGGTGTGGCATTCAAGCCATGTTTCAGGTTTTGGAGACCACCGTCTAACAACAGAAGGCTTAAATAACTTTCCTTCGATACCATGCTAAATCGAAACTACCATCCTCAAGCTCTTTACTATCATACTCTCCAGCACTAAAGAAAAAAACGCCCGACAGTTTTCAACACCCGTCTTGTCCTCCTGATTTGCCTCACACCAAATCCTCTTATAAGCAGAAGTCTCGTAGGCCTGTAAGCTTTTGGAGTGATCTTTATCTTCCATCTCCTATACGACGCCTGCCACCATCCTGTCACCAGGCCTCAGCGTCGGGACTATGCTCCCATCCCTGGCTTGAAAATCAGTAAATGGTTTCATGCCGATCCTTTGGGAGTTCTGGAAGATGAGGGATTGCTTGTATCAATTTGGGGTCTACAAGTAAGCTGTAGAAGAACACATAGCACGGAAGAGACACGATACGCTGTCTCTGACTCTGTAATATTTGGGTATTTCTTATATGGGACTTATCGATATGCCGCAAGTGTGGTTGACTCATCAGCTGTGGTTCGCTACCGAAGCACTGTCATCGCAACGATGCTAAATGCTGAGACACAACAGTCACCGACTGACATTTTCATTATGTTTCATCAAGTTCTCCATTTCCTCCCTTTCTTCTCTATTTTGACGTACGCCTACTCCACTTGAACAACAGGTGAATAGTTAACAGCAATAATATGGAATACCTCGACAATCTAGACCATGACGCCATGAACGCATTCAGGGAACTAAATAATGACACCGTACCACTTCATCAAATATCTGCACTGAAACTATCAACCGAAATGAAAGACCTGCTCCAGTCAACCAAGCAGCGTAAGACTCCAGTCAAAGGAGCAGCTGATCGTAAGTTTGGCAACATGAACTACCTCTTCAAGCTCAGCGACCCTATCACTCGCACAATCCTCGCCTCGGCCGCCATCCTTCCCTCCCAACCCCGAATCATCCAGGGAGAAGGCGAAGACGGCATCGCGCAATTCTGCCATGTCAGCGACCTCGACATTCCAAAGATCAAGGGCTGGCTGGCCAAAGCATACCCAGACATTTCCCCAATCTTTGCGCCTATCAACAAGGCGCGCAAGGCTTTGTCTCCCGACTCGGCGTACCCAACTCTTGGGTACGACACTACACTGCCACATCACCGTCCTGACAGCAGCGCGTGTATGTATCTCCCAACACAGGACCAGTTCCCCGTATGGTACTTCTTCTATGGCGCGCTGGGGAACAGTTCGTTTCTGAACGAGCTGTTTGGCTCGCCACCTGAAGAGCACGCGTTGGTTCCAGCTCTGATCCATGGAGGAAAGGTCAAGACATGGGGCGGCAAGTACAATGCTCTGGTTGACGACGACCATGAATCGCGGGTTAATGGATGGGCGTATAAGGTTGTCTCGCTGGAGCAGGAAGATGCTCTGCGCATGTATGAGACGGTGAAGTATGAAGTAGTAAGGGTGGAGATTGAACTAAATAGCCATGACGGGAAGCGCTTTGTGAAAGGATGCACGTTTCGATTCGCGGGAGAGAAGGGTGAGCTGAACTGAGACTTTTCCTGTGGTAGAATAGAATAGAGAGATGCACTGTATAACGAAGTGGCACTTGTAATGTAGTAACGTATTAAGTATTGGTAGATGAGGAACATCTGTACAAATAAAATGACAAAGGTATAACTCTCCCTACGGAAAGCAGGTTCTATATTCCGAGACATGCTATTCCAGAAATACGCCATGCGCCGCGCTGAAAATGTAGACAGAAAAAATGTGAAAAGATAAATCAGAGTTCGAAGTTGTCAAGCCAGTGCTTGATGACCACCCTGCCCTCGTTGAATGAAGGCTTGTTCATACGCACGATAATGGCCGCGTGGGAGTGTCGGTGGTTGTGTATGTAGACCGGGTGCTTCGTGAAGCCTACGTTGTCCAGCGCTTCGATCATCTTGAATTGGTCATCGGTAAGGGCCAATGTCGGGAAAATCACCTTCGCAGCATCCTTCTGCTCCTGTATCGAATCGGCGTCCGATTTGGGCTTATCCTTGCGCGAGCGCGGTGAGGTGGGCTGGGTGGGAGAGGCCACATGTTCGAAGCCCTCGCTCAAATAATCTTGGCTCTGGGCATGGTTCGCGTTCTCATACATGCCCTCGGCTTCTCGTCGCATGGCAGTGATCATGTTGGGTATGCGGTAGCGTGCGTAGTCGATGCCAGATCTGCCTTCTTCGTGTAGTCTTATGCGTTGACCGCTGCGAATCGTCTGAACAGCCGAGTTGATGAGGAATGCCGACACACCAAATGGTATGAAGACTGTCAGAACTGCGACAATCGTCGCCCGTCCCAGTATTGTCCTTGTGCCTTGCACCAGTCGTTGTGAGAAAGCTGGGGGTTCTTCAGGCTCCTTTGGCGAGACTGGGTGATCGCCATCGACGATAACTTCCTCATAGTCTGGGATGTAGTTTATCTTGATGTCGTCTGGGTCGACGAAGGGGTCGGTTTGTGAGATGCCGGCGGTATAGTATGTGACTGTTCGGTCGTTCACAACGTTTGCGTATAGACTTCGGTGCTTAAACTGCGCAAGGCCTCGGATGAAGATGCTCTCGGGGTCTGCGAGTACAGATAGGAGCGATCGGCCTGTGTCTCTAAACTTGTCGACGCCAAACAGTTGTCTGCCGCTCATGGAAAGCGTTCGTGCTCCCAAGACGTTCCATATGTGGCTGTGGTAGCCTTTGAGGGGCGTTCGCACGCCGAGATGTGGTGTCGCGAAGGTCGTGAAGTTCTAGAGAGTCAGTACACTGTGTGGTGGGGTAATGATAGAGGCACGTACGACTGGCTGTATCTTCTCGAAGACGCCTCTGTGATAGAGCAGACCGATGGCATAGCGTGCGATCAAGCCTCCTAGCGAGTAGCCGGCGACGCTGATCTTGGTTATGTCGTGTCCGGCTTTGGCTAGTTCTTCTATCTTGCCCTCGACCTCTTCTGCGACACGCTCACCGCCAGTATCGACACCATCATAGGTGAAGCTGCCAGCGTTGCGCTTGGCCACGAGGATGTGAAGTTTATCTTCTAGAAATCTCTCGCCTAGTGTGGTACTGACGTATTTCAGATGCTCAGGGTTCCCCCACAGACTGATTGCGGTCAGCGGAAGTGCTTCTTCTTGACATGATAGGAGGCGATAAGGCCTCGTACAGAGACGTACCCATGGACGAGGACACAAAGATGGTCGGCTTTCTTGGTATCGACAGAGGTGGACATGGCGAAAGACGTGAAGATTGCTGGCCTGGGAATTAGGGTGGAAGGCGCAGTGTATGTATGTCGCCCCGGCGGCCAGAAGTCGTCCGTGGGAGGCGCAAGTCTGACCGAGACGCGCGCAACCTCAAAAGCAAGTCACCTGCGGCCAGGACACCACTTATGTCACGATAAAGTAGCACGACCGTCTCGGATTGGCGTATAGATGTGCAAATGTAGTTAGAAGACAGTTGCGCATCGATTGTGGGCGCTGAACAGGTCAAAGTCGGTGTTTTCGGAATGCGCAGCAGTTGCATCACCGCGTCATGACGGAATTAACGATTAGATCGCCGCCGTCGCGTTCGCCCGCGTCCGTGGACCGTGGACCGTGGACTAGGGACCCTTTATTTAGCGCTAAAGAATCTACAGGGCTGAGACGCGCATCTCACCTCATCAATCACCTTCACCTTCTGGCTCACTCTAGCTCCTTTGGGATAGCTGAAGCTCATACTGGAGCTTGCTGGTAACCTTGATTGCAGCGTATTGTTGTCATACTGCACTTGATGAAGTTGATGAGGCATCAATACGGACCTCAACGCGACGGCCTCTCATCAGCCGCCTTTGCATTCACGTCAATCTTCTCTTGCGCATTGCGATATTGATTGATCAGACGTCACTCGCTCATTCCAGTGCAATATCGTGCAGCCAAGCGTGCAGCTCTCGTCGATTACAAGATCGGGCTCCATATAGTTGCGACTGTCAGCGCATAGCTACTCAGCTGTTATAGCCTGGTAGGTTACGAGCGCGTTAAGCTTGGCATTGTATCTACTTACAGGAAAGGATACACCGTAATCAAAACAAACATGTGGCCTTCGATACCAGCTTACAGGAGCTTTGCCAACATAACATGTCCCTCTGGTGCAAAATGCGAGTTGCCTCATTGCATCTTCAGTCACGAGACATCGGAACCACCTCCAGCGCGACGGTCTCCGTCACCCGTCGCAGCAAAATATGATCCAGAGCCCATCGCGAAGAGGCTGAAGCTCGATGACAGTTCAAAGGCATCCAACTTACAGGCCGCTCCAGCACCAACGCAGGCAAAGCTCAACGTTCCTGTTAACTCAGACACGCCCAAGACCAAGGCACCGACACCAAACAATGCGCCCAAAGCTGCTAACACCGCACCGCCTAAGACACCCACTCCTCTTCCGGCATCTGCTACACGACCAGTATCACCACCATCGGTTGCTGCAGCACCCAAGATCGCTGCTAAACCTGATGCTCCTGTTACCTTGATGCCACGAAAACTCAACAAAGAACCAGCGACCTTCACCAAGCGAGTTACTCTACTCAAGGCGCTGCATACCTACATGAAGCCCCAGAACGACAAGCTTCTCAAAGCAGTCAAACCTGAAATCAAAGCACTACACCTATCACCAAATCAGCTTAATAAATTGGCGGTTGATGAAGAGGAAAGGATAGCTTCATCAAGTGGCTCAGTGTATGAAAACATACTGAAACAGCGATTGGTCAAGCTGAAGACCATGCCAGCGGAAGAATGGGTCAAGGAACGACGCGAAGCTATAGCCAAGGAAAGCGGAGAACCACCAAAAAAGGCACCTCCCAAGAAGGTCGATACAGGCCTTACTCCAAAAGAAGAAGTCACTTTTCTCCCCAGGCTCATCTGCCCGCAGGAAGGATTGGATAAGCATGGCTATGTGACCAAGCTGCCTGCCGACGCCGATCTCAATGAGACAAAGTTAGCGCTGGAAGCAGCGGGTGGCTGGGAACAATGCGAACGCTGCAACACTCGTTTCCAAGTCTTCTCAGAACGAAGGGAGGAAGACGGAGCACTTACTACTGGAGGGCAGTGCAAACATCACTGGGGCAGGCGAATCTTCCCTAGGAAATCAAGAGGCGTTGCACCAGAACCTACAAAGTTCAGCTGCTGCAATGGAGAGGTAGGATCAGAAGGCTGCACCACGCACAGCACACATGTGTACAACGTCAAAGACCCAAATCGTTTGTCGCTCATTATGCCATTCATCGAAACGCCAGAGAACGACAAAGTTCCAAAAGATACCGCTGTGTGTTTCGATTGCGAAATGGGCTACACGACCAACGGTCTCGAGATGCTTCGTCTTACAGTCATAACATGGCCGCAGCACAAGCCTCTTATTGATGTGCTGGTGCGCCCCCTCGGACATGTATTAGACTTCAATACGCGGTTCTCGGGTATCACCGCAGACCAGTTCCTGAACGCGAAGCCGTACGATCCAGCAAATCCCAAGCCCGTCCGCAAAGACCTTCGCATCGTCGACTCACCTCACGCCGCACGAGAACTGTTTCTCTCACACGTCTCTCCCACCACCCCGGTTCTCGGTCATGCTCTCGAAAACGACCTCAACACCATTCGTCTCGTCCACCCAACCATCATCGACACCGTACTTCTCTACCCGAATCCCAGCGGTCTACCCTTCCGTTTTGGCTTGCGTAAGCTAGCATCAGATTACCTCGGTGAGCAAATCCAGCAAGGAGGCGCCGCTGGCCACGACAGCTACGAAGACGCGCGGACTACAGGCGAGCTGGTTCGGTGCAAGATCAAGGAGAGGTGGAAGCTTTTGAAAATAGATGGCTGGCAGATCAGAGACGATGGTGTGTATCCGCCTATGCCGACGGAGAAACCGCCAGAGCATGCCCCGGTTGCGCCGTCCATGGTTCCAGAGGCGAAGATGGCGGTTCTAGAAGGAAATTCTGCGCCCAAGAGGAAATTTGAGGACCATGAGGTGGAGGAGGGTGGTGGCGAGGAGTTGTAAGCGAAGAATTAGCAATAGAATCTGCACTTGGGGGCATATAGCATAGCATCCAGGCGTTTGGATAACCGTATTTGGCTTGTAGCATGACACGGAGAGCATTGAGAACTGAAAGCACAAAACTTGGGCACGCAACCCATTCTTATTTGCTGTTCTTCATATTGTAGATACTGCAGAACGTTCCAAGTGTATACCATCAGCATGTCCTGTCTGGTACAAGGGCAATTCCTTCGTGGATGATTGACTTTCGTCCATCCCCACGGCTTGACCGCTGAGTTGTACCGATCGCTTCCTCTCTCGCACGCGACGAGCTCGAATCTTTTATCCTCCCACTATCTTCTTGCATGCTTGGCTTACTCTGCCGGCTTCGTCGGCGCGCATATCTCCGTCTTGTGTAGATGTGATGGTTGACGCAATTGCTCTCCTCGTCCCCCTCATCCTACTTTGGCCGCGTCTAGTCCCTGCACACCTTCCAGTCCTTCCTTGGTAGGTTCATACACAATATCCGTGTCTAGTTCCTTCATGACGCCTATCACGACGCCTATGCTCTCGATGAAGCCGTTGACGGCGACGCGTAGCATGCGGTTCGTGGTTGCTGCGTATTTTACCTTGAGGACGCTTTCTTGAGGGGATTCGGGCGATGTGCTGAGGGAGAAGGCGCGGCGGACGAGGGGTGAGAGTTCGGCATCAACAGAGATGGCGCGTTGGGCGGTTTGGGCGAGGTGCGCGGAGGGGAAGGGTATGTTGAGGGTGCTGAGCGTGGATTAGTATGTATGGTAAGAAGTCGATGTGGGAGAGTCTGTACAGGGTGCAGGGAAAGTCGTCATGTTTCCAGTCCTTTTGGTCCGCCATGTTGGTTCCTTGGGTAAATCGTCTGGTGCTGAAGGTAGCCCGATCTTCGCGATGAGGCTCAAATCGCAAAAGTGTGGGGGAGGGGTAGATGCCATCTCGATGCGGCAAAGCGCGACCAGTGGAGCTATGACCCGCGGCCCATGCCAGGTACATGTCGAGAGCGTCATACATCATCATTTGCATCTGTTAGCTGAAATGTACAAACGCGTCATGCGTCATTCGCTCTTGCATACCTCGGTCTCCGCCAAACTTTTGCTTCCTTGCATCCGTCCCCCTTGACATCAAACATTCAATCAACCCAATCGACACATACTCGATATACCCTCCTCATCTACGTAATATACAGCTACAAGCTACGAATTCAATGACCATGTTCCGCAACACCATGATCCGATCCACAAGAATCTTTCGCTTCAGCGTCCCGTCCGCACGTCCTTTCTCCCTCTCCGCCTCAAGAAGGGTCGAGCAATACCCGAACAACGCGAGCACCAACTCAAAGACCAAGACGGACAAGTACGATAGCGACAGCCCTCACGCGGTACAAGAGAAGGTCAAGCAAGGAGACACACACAACGTCCAGGAGAGCAATGCAAAGGCCGGATTAGAGTAAGTTATCCCCAGCGGTGTGCATACTGCATTGTGCAAGAGGAGCAAGGGAACGGGAGTGGCATTATCGTAACGTGCGGCTAATACCATCCAGCAGCGCGCAAAAAGAGGGCAGCGGTGGTCATGCGACTGAAGGAAAGGACTCGGCTGGCGGAAAGGAGAAGGCGAAGAAGGAGTTCCCTGAGGCGCCGGACCCAGCTATTGGCATGCAGGACGAGAGAGGTGGACGTGGTGCTTAGGTGCATGCTAGTGCACACAAAGGAACAGTCTTGAAGGACCAGAGGATTGAGGCAGGCAGAGTACATCCACCAGGATCGACGGGCCCATCCGGTCGGCCATATAACACAATACAAAGGAGCTGTTGCCAAGTCCGGCCATCTTACCATGACCACTTGTTGGTGTGATGGATTGGCTAACCGCAGGGCGCAAGGTTTACCTCGCGTGGAGGAACTTCTCGTCGTGTTGGCTCTGTCTTCGCCGTACGTCTAACATGCAAGGAGCGACAAAGGAAAGACCACACCACATGGTCGCATATTGAAAATGAAAGAAGTCGCTACTAGTCAATCTAGGTAACAAGAACGCAACTCCACTCTTCTCTATAAGTTGATAGAGACTCGAAACCTCATTCCTATGTCTACTGTGTCTCGCAGCTGACCATCAACCTAAAGAAATCGTTCTCACCTTTGAACTCCATCAACGAAACCAAGCCATCATCACCATGAAGGTCGCAGTTCTCCTCATTACAACCTTGGTAGCTCTTGCCAGTGCCACACCCGTCATCTCTCTCGAGCCTAGACAAGGCATCATCACCGACGACCCCACCAAGATCTGCAATGAGTGTAAAGCAAAGATATCTACTTGCACAAAGGCAAGTCTATCTTTCTTTAATCCTTCTCTCTTCCCCTTTTTCCCTTTTCGGTGTTGAAGCCTTCCTCAGTCTGATTCCTTCTCCCACGACAAATGGAAAGGCGCACAACCAAGGCAGATAACCGTTGTCGCAATACTGTGACTAATGTGAATCATAGCAAATTTTGTTTATTATTCTCTGCCCCAACGGCGGTACGGGGACAGTGTGCTATAACCACTGCAAGTGCAAGGCTGCTAGGGAAAACATCCTGTGCAAGTCGGCTTGTGGGCTGAACTGCCCTTGAAACTCGCCATAAATGATGGGCTACGAGCGGTTACCACATCACAGACGTCATCGAAACACCGGGGTCAAGTGAGCAATGACGCTGCATGCTGGTAGGACGGGTGGGCTAGGTGGTGATTGGAGAATGTGATGGGTTGGTTTGGGGGTTTGTCGTAGTACGAGGAGGTGATACACGTACATCGGTTCAACCCCTAACGGAATGAGCGAGGTTTCTGGTAATCGCGGTTCCTATGATGCTTGGATGGGATGGTTTGTTAGTTCAGGATGCTACACCTCTTGGAGAAGAGGTAGTACCGTCATAGCGATGATAAGAATATTTGACACAAGTCAATGTGTTGTTTTCTTTGTCTCGTACATGTTCTTACCTAAAACTCTTACCTCCCTCAATCTTCACCCTTGACCTAAGCCGCTTCGTATTTCCATTCCAACCATGATTCACTACTCCCTACGTGTTGCCTTAACGACTCTCCTTTTTGCCATCTTCACGCTCCTTGTCACCGATACCCTCCCAGCAACACCTCCCCTCGACCAACCCATCCCCAACCCACCATCTTTCCCTCCCATATATCACAAACTATCGACGCTGTCTAGTATCAGACGCGATACGCACGACCAACGCGACAATCGGAGAATAGAGTCGAACAAGTGCGTTCGGTGCAAATATACTAGAGTGAGTCTGGTGGTATCTAGCCTGATAGAAGCTAATAAAAGTACAGAAATGCCGTGACCCAGTTACTGGATGCCCTTGAGCATGGAACTGCGAGGTTGGTGAACCGGATGCGCAGTGTGGAAATGGTTGTGCATTCGATTGTGGGAGGGATAGGGTTGGCTGACAGCAAGGAAATGGACTCGGTCTGAGCTTAGATGTCTGCCTGCATGATATACTACGTTCCGTAATTGTTGAGTAACTACAATAACCACTAGCTTGTTCGTCCATGTTCATTCTTGTCATCATCAGATACCTTGAACCTATTGGTCCTGACACAGCATAATATTCAGGACCTGCTGCGTTGGCAAAATCGGGTGCATGCTCCAGAACCATACGCGTACTGGTCACTTTGATCCGAGAAAACCCATCGTTCACTCTTGGAGTACCTTTGTAACCCTGAAGTTGACACCGTAGTTATAATTCTTGTCGAAACCTAGACCAAAGTCTCGGTATGGAGTGATGTTCTCGATGGAAGAGTCCACAAGCTCCAGGTCAAAGTTTTGGACCATAGCTGCGACGGTAAGGTAAAGTTCGGCGTATGCAAGACTAGGTCATTTTAGTATTCTTGCATCGTACAAGAAGCATAGATAGCCTACTTTATGCCAAGACAGGCTCTACTGCCCTTCGTGAAGGTGACCAAATACTTGTCGAGATATTCTCCACGGGCTTTTGCTTCAATCCATCGCTCAGGTCTATACACATGGGGATCAGGGAAAACGTCGGGGTGGCTATTGAGTAAATATGGCATTGCACCGATGGTAGTCTAGAATCATTTCAGACCTCTCAAGCTCTCAAGCAGGTTCTGTAACTTACGCCGGAAGGTATGAGCATGTCCTTGTAAGCAAGCGGCTCGACAAGTAAGCGTGGAAAGCGACTTGTGAAGGGAGATTCGTATCGAAGTGACTCATTGATGACCGCTGTCTAGTATGCATTAGGAGGCACACATAGCAAAATGTAGCAAATGACTTACCAGATACGGTAGAGATTCAAGCTGGGTCCAGGTCGCGTTCTTGTACGGTTGTAGCTCTGCACGCAGTTTGGCCAGGATTTCGGGATACAGAATCAAGTAGCACATGGTAGCTGTCAAGGTTCTGGCAGTGGTATCCACCCCGGCGATCAGGATGGTTGAGCTCTCATCTGTCAGTCGTTGAAGTGTCCTCTCTTGTGCGGGTATCTTGGAGCTGACTAGTGCGTCGAACACCGTCCGGGGTTTGGTTGGTTCTTCTCCTTCCATGCTTTTCGTAAGTGCCGCTTTTGAGTATCCTGCAATTCTTGTTTCGAAGTCCAGAAAGCTAACCATGGAAGGGCTGATGCGGGCGACTAGCCAGGCTGGAAGATGTGTAATGAGTCGGTCAATGCCAGGAAGAAACCGTCGCACGTGTTGAATCATCAATATGGCTTTAACATCTCGTTCGAGCTCGCACGGGAATCCAGGTTTGTCGAGATTACCAAAACTCTCGCCATATGCATAGTGTGAGATAACGTCGATCGCTAGACTGCCAAACACGAGAGGCCCAATAAGGGTTTCTTCAGTATGGTTGGCTTCCTTTAAAAGGGTCACCAACTTATCAACTTTAGACTGAATGATTGATTCCAGGTCTGAGATGGATCTCTTCGAAAACAGATTGGCAATATAGCCGCGGCGTTGCCGATGTAGTTCATGGTCGTTAGTAGAGATCACCGATGTGCGTACGATGGTTGTGAGATCAGGGCATTTGTTGCGCTTCTGTCCACCACCTGAATAGACCTTGTCATAAAAGAAGGGGTCGTTGAGGGAGAGCTCATCAGGATTGACTCGTATAAGTGGGCCTGCCTATTATGAACACATACTTCTACAGTGGAGTGCGCGTATTGGGAAATGCTCACCATATTCCTCGTGCATATGGATGACCTTCTTGTAATACTGCCCACCGTGTATGATGTCGTAGTAGAACTGAGGAAGGTATGATCCAGCTGCCCAGCGTGAACCAGGGAAGCTGGCCAAAGGGTGGAAGAAGAGGTTATAGATAGTCTTGATAAGCCAGTATGTAATGACGAGCACAATGAAGCCCCCGACTACGGTGAGCTTATCTACCTCCTTCATGCTCTGAGGGGTGATAGTAATCATTGTTGCAGTTACTTTTGACTTTTAGGAGATGGCTAGAGGGATTCGAAGATGCTGTGAACAAACGGGGTGGTGAACACGAAGCGGGGCTATTTGATTGTTTGCATTGCCTACACGAATAGTCTTGGTGGCTAACTCACACGACCTCTTGTTGAGAAGCGGGGTACCTTCATTGTCCTTTCCCAAGTTTGCGTTTGCGTATGCGCACAGCTATTCGTTCCTGTGGTCGGAGCTGCCCAAAAGCGGACTCTCGCAGCACAGGCATCGCAGCGTCGGTCGCCTCTGGGTCACATAACTGTACCTCAAACTCACTCATTACGACCGCCAGAGTGGCTGCTTGTATGGCTCTGGTATAGTCGCTGGCGATTCCAAAGCTTTGCCGGTCGTAAAAGATAGGGGCCAGCAGCTCGAGGTTCTGCGCATCGAACCTTCCATTCTCGACACGGGTTCCGCTCTTCCGTTGGCCTCGCGCTTTGGGTCCATTATCATCGGGGATCAAGAAGCGTTCAGGCCAAAACTCATCTAATGGTTTCTCAACAGTACGTGGCCGTGCGTTTGCCCAGGCCTTGGTATCCAGTGCGATATCATGCGAGAAGGAAATTGTGTTGCATGCCTTGGGTAGTTTCCATTGGCTACCGATGGGAACTTCGGCGAACTCGTTGGCACATGTCATGTATTGTGCGACACGGAGGCGGCTTATTTCCGCCTGTAACGATTGAACGAGGGGCAAGGCTGCAACCCCATTGACGTCATATGTGGTCGCCTTTGACGATTGTCGCTCAGAGACGATAGTAGTGATGCGTTCCGCCAGATACGGTTTGCGTAAAACTTCTATTATTGACCACACAGCGGAAGGAACCAGATCAACATTCGAGCTGTAGAGCATGTCAGAACTTCTTGATGCTTGGCAGATAATGCATCCCCAGGTGATGCTTACCAGTGCATGATGTCCAACATCTCCGCTGTCCTAGCTTCAAGAGGTAACGGGGCTTTCGCAAGTAAGTCATCGCGTTCTTGAATGAATTTGGATCCCTTATGTTCATCCCAATCCACGTCGTCACTACCGATCTTTGCAAATTCCGTGCCGCTATGATTAGCTTTCAACCACTTCTCGACGCCTTTGTATAGTCGATCGCGTGGCTCCCTATATGCCGTTGAATTTGTGAACCATGGCATCCCCGGCACGAAGCCCTCAATGGCATCTTCAAATTTCCAGTAGTCCTTGATGAGTCCAGAATATTGCTTGAAGATTGCTGAACCGAAGAGGGTCTCCATAGAACACCTTGTGAGGACTTGCTGGAAAAACGACCAGCTGTCTTCTATCTGTGTCCAGCTGCCGACTTGAAACATCTTGTTATTCAGATTGCGCGAAAGAGTTGCAGCGTAGAGGTCGGTCAAATTTCTCAAGGACTCTCCTTCTAGGTACTTTTGCGTTGATGCTATGCGCGCACGCTCGATGGCTCCTTGATCGACGGCCGCCTTGGTGTATAGATTTGCTACAGCTTGAGGAGAACCCAGAATGATCTCGTACATATTCTTCCCGGTGATGACTGGATTTCGCTTCTCATATGCCTGGATAGCCTGCTTCATCTGCTCCGGATCTCGAAGAACAATGAAGGGCTGCAAGCCCGCCTTGACGGCAAACGGTGCGAAGCTGCCATAGTCCTTGCTGAGAGATGTTAGCACTCACAATGTAGTGTATACATGGATGATCGTACAGTAACCTCGCGAAGTACTTCTGCGGTCCGTCATACGCTATACTGAAAGCATGAAAAACCCCTGGGAACAGATACGGAATTGTTGGGGGCCTGCTCCCTGATGCGGTATGTTTCGCATTTTGGTAGAACAACGTTGTGGAGACATAGTAAGTTAATGCAGGTGTGACGATCAACAGGACAGCTAAGAGGAGAAACATTGCTGGTGAGATAAGAGATGAGGCAGGTCAAGGCTGTGACGAGCTCCAATTAGGCAGAGCGGATCCCTGCGCATGCTTAGCGGCGGAATTTCCGGGTCCGCTTCACGCCACCTATACAACCGACAATCAATCTTCCTGAACAAACATGGAGCATACATCGTTACAATTCTTTTTGTACTGTTTTACATGCTCACGATAGCTTGTATCTTGCTACAGCTTAAGGTGTTACCGAATTGCCGAGTAACCTTCCTATTTCCTCAGCAATCGCCAATGTCTTCTCCTCGCTGAGCCTCTTTCCGATGACTTGAATAGCAACTGGAGCACCGTGGTATGCTTCGGGGTCGTATTCGGCCTGGACAGCTGCATCCATGTCGTTCAGAGGCTCATAGTCTGCACGCTTGGCATCGATTTTGCTATCTGCAAAAGTGACCGGGACAACGACGCTCGTAAAGTCGAGTAAGTTGATGGCAGACGCGTAGCCATAGTACTTGAACTGGTTGTGTCGGATAGCAGCAGTTGGACTGATGGGAGCAACGATGCAGTCAAGTTCGCAACCATGCTCGGCCTCGACCTCTCGCCATCTGGACAGATACTGCATCTGGTAATCCCACTTCTGTAAATGGATATCCCACACATCGTTCAAGTCAGCCTTTCGCATATCTGGGTTGAGGAGTTCTTTGATGTTTGGAATTCCTGGCTCTCCCGAAGCGTTGATGTCCTTCATTACGTCCTGTCTGATTGTCAGCTGGTGTAAAACACCTAGGCGTAGCTGCGCAAGAGCCAAAGGGAGGAGTTATTACCGTGGAGCCATCTGCTCCATAGATCTTGTTAGCAAGATCGACAGCAAAATCATGTTTGTATGGAGTCCAGGGTAGAACCTTGTGCTGACTTCTTTCCAAGACGTCCATTACGCGTTCGATTCCACGTAGGACAGGAGGATGTGGGAGAACCTGTGCTTTTAGCGAAAGCAATTGTATTGCATTTCGGTCTGAGACTCACGTTGCCGTCGCATGTGTAGTAACCGATGGTCAGGCCGGATGAATTCAGCTTTGCCTTCAGAGCATCTTCTAGGTTGTACCTCCAAGGCAATGGGATGACTTTGGAGTCGTAATTCCAGGGCTCTTCGCGGAGCACCGATGTGAGGAATAATCTCAAGTCTTGACAGTCAGCTTCTCGATCAGCAGGGACGTGCGTCTTGTTCACTTACCAGACGCAGAGTGAGCAATAGGTCCGACGACACTGTGGATGGTCTCTTGACCTTCCATGCTGTTCGCCATGTTTGCGTAGGGCATTCGACCATGACTAGGACGGATGCCGTATAGAAAGTTGAACGCGGATGGGATTCTGATAGAGCCGCCAATATCAGTTCCAACACCGATGATTCCTCCACGGAGGCCGATCATAGCTCCTTCTCCTCCCGAGCTTCCTCCGCACGACCAGTTCTTGTTGCGCGGATTTGTGGTCCTTCCGATGATGTTGTTGACAGTCTCACAGACCATCAAGGTTTGAGGGACACTTGTTTTGACATAAAAGACAGCACCTGCCTTACGAAGAAGTTCTGTAAGAACGGAGTCTTTTTCATCATACTTTCCCAGCCAGGAAACGTAGCCCATGGATGTTTCTTTTCCCTAATACAACCATGTCAGGTTTGTCGCTCGTGGTTCGCTCGAGAGTTGATTACATCGAACGTAAGAGAAAAATCTCGTACCTTCACTCGCAGTTGGTCTTTCAAAGAGATCGGAAGACCATGTAAAGGTCCAACAGTCGTGTTGTGCTCGGCGTAATACTTGTCTAGATCTCGAGCCTGTGCGAGAGCCTCCTCGGGGAAGAACTCGTGTACACAATTCGTCTGTAGCAACTTGTTAATCGCTGGGTCTGCCACAGTGGTATAGTTGGTCCTACCAACTGCTGTGCTAAGGCAGCTCTTTTACAGAAGGCAAGTGTGACATCCACGGACTTGAGCTTCCCTTCAGCCATTTGTGCAACAAGATCAGTGGCCGAAGACTCGGTCAGCTCGATTTCTCGCGCAGAAAGAAGCCCCGATGCTTTCGGAAACTCGAATACATTGTCATCGCTTGGAAGGTCTCGAATTAACCATTCCGAAGGTATCGTGCTGGCGATACGAGTTCGTTTGTCTGCAGCAAGCTCCTCCCAACTAGAAGTCATTTTTGCTTTTGTCTGAGCTAGTTGAGCAACCAATAACCAAAGTTTAGTCTCGGATGTGTTCGATTCAATCTATAGAGGCGGATTGAAGTGCAGGGACGTGTTCGTGGTGGTGACGTCGGACCAAAGGATGGTGACGATGGTCTACCTCATGTGGGGTTGATCGCTTGTACCTTCTGCAACGGAACCCACCCCCACGGAGATGCGCGAACCCCTCTTTTCGAACACATCTGTACCACTGAGGTTCGTGCAAATCCCTCATCGAGGCGATACAACACGATATTAGACTTCGCTATGTAAACAGAGTGTACATGCTGCCGATTTCAAAATTCACACATGTTCTGTTCGGGGTTAAAGGTCCTAGGGTCTGAGGGAGCCAGCCATGCATTGCGTCATTCCAGAATTCACAACGCTCGTTTCCACGCTTCTCACGCAGCCGTTATCGCCTTTGACCTCTTACCACTAGCTCTTATTCATACTTACCTCTCAAGAATGATACAAATACTGCAAAAGTAGGCAACATAGGTACCCGTAAAATCTTACCTAGAGAGCGCACCTTATCTACAATTTTAGCTGATATCGAACAGAATATGCACCACGCCACAGGAATTCAAAGGTGAGGAATGCGCAGTAATTTACTCTCATCCCTGCTCCTCAACATAGGAAGTAATCCCGATCTTCACATGCTCGCTGTAGTATAACCTCACTGGCTGCGCCGGCCTGGCTGTGCGATTGGTCACGCGAAAGTTCCAGGCACTAGACGCAGAGCGAGCCGCACTTCCAAATTCGAATTCGTCGAGCTGGACCCTTCCTTCCAAACGTACTTCGTACAACACAGCTTTCCGCTAGCAAATTAGCCAATGCTCCTCAGAAAATGGTGTGGAGCACAATCGGCCCATAACGGATAGTCACGCTCGAGTCATCGACCTCTTCCTGCATTCATGCTCCTTATTATTTCGTAATATCTGATTGGGTACTTCAATTATACGCTGTAGACGCCACCATTGACATCTTACGCCCTACAGCATAACAGTCAAAACAACGTGTAGAGCGCTTGATATATTGATGCTCGTATGTCGGCCTTGAATATTCAGTAGACAAATTCTGCCTTGGAACCAGCAACCACTAGCCAATCCACCATGTATCTTCGAGCCGTTCATGCAGAGAAAGACATTGCTAGACTACAGCAATTCATACGCGCCAACTCGCTAGGCATCTTTACCACAGCCATTGACTCCAAGTCGTTTCCTTTTCTTCAATCGAGTCACATTCCTTTCGTTTTGGATATCGAAAACACAGCAGACCAGGTCCATCTTGGCGTTCTCCGTGGACATATCGCTCGAGCGAATCCGCAAGCTAAAGCTCTGATCGAACACATCCAATCTCAAAATGAGGACGAGAAGATCGACACAGTTCAGACTATATCACGCGATGTTATGATCCTCTTTAACGGTCCTGCACACCACTATGTCACACCCAAGTTCTACAAAGAGACAAAGCCAGCAAGCGGGAAAGTGGTTCCTACGTGGAATTACTCAGCGGTACAAGTTTACGGTCGTGCTTCCGTGTTTTACGACACCAAAGCCGCCTCTACGGGTCAATTCCTCGACAAACAGATTAGGGACCTGTCCCATCAGTCAGAAAGAGACATCATGGGCTACGAGAAGCCGTGGCAGGTGGAAGATGCGCCTACTTCGTACATCGACATACTGAAGAAAGCGATTATCGGCATCCAGATCGAGATAACGGATATTGGTGGCAAGTACAAAATGAGTCAAGAGATGGGTGCGGGTGATCAGCAGGGTGTCATAGATGGTTTTAAGGCCCTGGGGTCGGATGTTGGAGCTGAGATAGCAAAGACTGTAGAGCAAAGGGGAAAACTCGGAAGCTCTTAGCTACAATCTATGAGAAGAGCTTTGAGAGTACCCGGAATAAGAGCGTATACTGCTGCACTTCGTGTTCTTGTACTTGTACTTAGGCAATGTTCGTAGCCTCATCATCTATACAGGAGTGGTTTGACTGGCTTACCAGTTGATGAGCTACCAGAGTGGGGCCCCTGCCGAAAACTCCGAAGTCCCCTTCCCCTCACCCAAGTGACCGCCACCACGGAGCCATCCCGACTGCGACAACCCAATGACGCGTTGCACCTTCACCTGCAACTAAATAGGCGCGTATCTCACGGCAGACAATCGTGGGCTGTGACTGCAAACATGTTGATCCCTGTGCCACGAGGTTGGTCGGCCTGAAAGTCAGACGTGGCTGTGCAGGTGGCCCTAATATCAGGGAGCGGCCAAAAATGGTCATCGTCCATTCCATGGCACAAGCACTTTGCTCGACTTTTCGAGAAAGTACATTGCAAATTTAAATCAATACTTCCAACAACACTACAACCAGTAACGATCGCCTTTTTGAGAAAACGACGCAACGCGAAGAGTGTACAACTAGAATATCACCTGGAGGCATCCACATCTTTCTACCTTCCCAATAAGTCCACCTAGAATACTCCATAACCCTCCGCCTGAGACAGCTTGAGTGGTCTGGCATCAAGATGGGCCTCTTTAGCTCCAACAAGCTTCGTCAACCGCCACTCCCTGACTTAGCGATACAACTCGATGACACGGCCGATAGAGTTTATAGGCCAGACGATATCGTCAGAGGCCACGTCGTACTGACGCCCGTCGCATCTATTGAGCCCGAAGCGCTTAAAGTCTCACTGTTCGGGCAATCGCTCATATGGTATCGTCGGGATGTAGGCTCCGGCAATACCACTGATTACCATCATTGGAGGGACAACGCACCACTATTTGAGGTAGCTCAGGACGTTTTACACGCAGCAACCACCAAGACCAACGAGGATAAGAAGAAGGAACCACAAGCTATGTCGAAGTTCGAAGCAGGCCAAATCTACACATTTCCCTTTCAATTCACGTTTCCTGCTGGGACTGGTACCACGCGCTATGGCCAATACGAAAATGATTCCGACCAGAAATACGATATCGGACCCCATGACTTACCTCCCAGCTTTCTATTTACCAGATTCAACAGGCCAACCGACGACGGCACAGATGCAGACTTTGCCAAGATCGAATATGGCGTACGGGCCACACTGATATGTCCTGGCATTGGTGTCGTCCAAGGCAAGTCTCTCATAGACCTGACAACTACATCGATCATCCTCTTCCAACCCACAAGCCCGATACCACCACCCGGACCATACACCACGCTGAACCGCTACCCAAAGACCCTCACACTGCGATCATCTCTGCTAGCCGGCAACACGCAAACTGGTATCCGACAAAGCATCCGCGACCGTCTTTCCTCTTCGACCCCTACACTCGACTTCGAAATCGCTGTAGAGCTTCCAGAACACTTTACCAGCGGGTCCGAATTTCACTTTCGTGCATCCTTCACAACGCTATCGCGAAGCCCGAACGCGCTGCACATTCCTCCATCCGTCACATTCAACATCCTCAAATTGGACTTGCTGGATTTTACCTTCTTCCGTGCACCTCGCGACAGAGACGCAGGTAGTGGCAGATCCGGCTTGCACAGGAGTAATAGGTACGAAAGCTGGCCGCCGCCAGACCAGCTATATGTCGTGGCCAAGAATGAACACGAGGACTTCACGGAGAGGAAGACGTCTCTTAACGCTTTACCTGAGTCAGCCACATTGGAACTTACTGCTGGGCTGCCAGAATACTCCGTTATCGCTAGCTCATCAGGAGAAAAGCACAGTGGGGCAATGGAGGAAAAAGTGAAGAGTACTTGTGAGCAGTGGTTCACGGCGAGGATCCCAGGTGTGACAGTACCAAGTTTCCGTAGTTTTGCCATCACAAGGGCATACAAAGTCAGAGTCAAGCTTGGAGTTGAGGTCGGAGGAAAGAAGTTTGAGAGGGAGGTTGAAAGC
>Ga0265797_10002861_pt1 | contig 28471 bp, 18 predicted proteins | sample P2T30metagenome_FD_192433 | JGI IMG/M metagenome (GOLD analysis project Ga0265797, IMG submission 192433) | Plant litter microbial communities from East Loma Ridge, Irvine, California - P2 T30 | ecosystem: Environmental > Terrestrial > Plant litter > Unclassified | place: USA: California...
CCGCAACGTCTTCCCGCGCCAGGTGAAAGTCGGATCGATCGAGAAGATCCGCGACCTCGTCAACCTGCAGCTGCCCGGCATCGCGCTGCGGCCCTTGCCCGTGGCGCCGCGCCAGCTGCCGTTCCACGCCGGCCATACGTATTTTGAGCTGGACAAGAACAGCGAGTACTGGCAGCAGCTGTCGGCGTCCGCCGGCTTCGCGCTGCACGTGGCAGGCGACTTCCCGGGCCTGACGCTGGAGTTCTGGGCAGTGCGCCGCTAGGAACGAGCGATGACGGACGACGGCCAGCAGGGAGGCGAACGCACGATCCTGGTCCCGCGACCGGGGCGGCGCGCGGCCGCGCCGGTACCCGAGGCACCGGCCGATACCGCCGCGCCGCCTGCGCCGATGCCGGCACCGCCCATGGCCGCGGGCGGCGTCAATCCGCTGGTGGCCGCGGCCAATCCGCTGCTGGACCTCGTGGTGCCGCTGCGGATCATGGTCAGCCATCCGGACGTGGCCGGGCTGCGCAGTCAGCTGGTGACGGCGATCCGGCAGTTCGAGGCGCTGGCGCGCACCGCCGGCTACAACCCGGAAACGGTGGCCGTGGCGCGCTACTCGCTGTGCACCTTCCTGGACGAGACGATATCGGCCACGCCGTGGGGCGGCGGCGGTGTCTGGGCCAGCCGCAGCCTGCTGGTGGCGTTTCACAACGAGGCGTTCGGCGGCGAGAAGTTCTTCCAGCTGCTGCAAAAGCTCAGCGGCGAGTCGCGCGCCAACCTGGACCTGCTGGAACTGATGTACCTGTGCCTGGCGCTGGGCCTGGAAGGGCGCTACCGCGTCATCGACAACGGCCGCGCGCAGCTGGAAACGCTGCGCGAGCGGCTGCAGCAGCTGATCCGGCGCGAGCGCGGTGCCGTGGAACCGGAACTGTCGCCGCACTGGCAGCCTTCCACGGAGAAGCGCCCGGGACTGGCGCGCTTCATGCCCCTGTGGCTGATCGCGTTTGCCGCGCTGCTGTTGCTCGTGGCCGTGCAACTGGCGCTGTCGTTCCTGCTGAACCGCCAGTCCGATCCCGTCTACGCGGGACTGAACCGCATCCGGCTGACGGGGCCCGCGCCGGCCACGCCGCTGGCCAATCCGCCAGTGCGCGTGGCGCGTTTCCTGGCCCCCGAGATCGAACAGGGCCTCGTCAGCGTGACGGAGACGGCGGACCGTTCCACCGTCGTGCTGCATGGCGACGGCGTGTTCGACTCCGGCAGCGCCGACGTGCGCGCGGCGTTCGCGCCGCTGCTGGCGCGCATCGGCGACGCGCTGCGGCCCGTGCCGGGCAAGGTCATCGTCATCGGCCACACGGACGACGTGCCCAGCGCGTCGGCCCGTTTCCCCTCCAACTGGGCGCTGTCGAAGGCCCGTGCCGCCACCGTCGTGCGGCTGCTGGCCGAGCGGGCCGGCCCCGCCGCCCGCTACAGCGTGGAAGGGCGCGGCGAGACGGAACCGCTGGTGCGCAACGACTCGGCGGCCAACCGGGCGCGCAACCGCCGCGTCGTCATTATCGTGCTGACGCCCCCCGCTGCATCGGCAGGACGGGCGGCGCCATGAAGCGCCTGCTGCGCTGGCTGATAAAACCTGCAGGCCTGTCCCTGCTCGGCGTGCTGCTGCTGTCCCTCGTCGTCTGGTTCGAGGCGCCGCTGCTGGCGTTCGACGGTGCCGAGCCGTTCGCCTCCGACCGGGCGCGCTGGATCATCATCGCCATCCTGTTGCTGGCGTGGGCGGGCTGGTTCGGCTGGAAGAAGCTGGCGTTGCGGCTGGCGGAGCGGCGCCTGAACCGCGCTGTCGCGGCCGATGCGAAAGCGGCCGCCGCGCAACCGGAACATGGCAAGAGCAGCGAAAACAGCGTCGAGGCGGCGCTGCTGGGACAGCGCTTCCAGGAGGCGCTGTCCACGCTGCGCAAGGCGCGCAAGCCCGGTGGGCTGTATGGCCTGCCGTGGTACCTGTTTGTCGGCGCGCCCGGTACCGGCAAGACGACGGCGCTGGTGCACTCGGGCCTGAAGTTCCCGCTGGCCGACACGCACGGCCGCGGCCCCGTGCAGGGCGTGGGCGGCACGCGCAACTGCGACTGGTGGTTCACGGACGATGCCGTGCTGCTGGACACGGCCGGCCGCTACACGACGCAGGACAGCCATGCGGAAGTGGATCACGGCGCTTGGCTGGGATTCCTGCGGCTGCTGCGGCGCCAGCGCCGGCGCCGGCCCGTCGATGGTGTCATCGTCGCGCTGTCCGTCGCCGACCTGCTGGAGCAGGACGATGCCGCCCGCCGTGTCCATGCGCGGGCCGTGCGCGCGCGCATCCAGGAGCTGCACGACGAGCTGGGCGTGCGGTTCCCCGTGTATGCGATCGTGACGAAGTGCGACCTGCTGGCCGGCTTCATCGAATACTTCGACGGCTTGACGCGCGACGAGCGGATGCAGGTATGGGGCATGACGTTTGCGCGGCAGCCGGGCGACGCGCCGGACGCGGGCCTGAAGAACTTCCCGGCCGAATTCGCGGCGCTGGCGGCGCAGCTGCAGGCGCCGCTGTTCGAGCGCATGCAGGGCGAGCGCGACGTGCAGCGGCGCGCGCTGATCTACAACTTCCCGCAGCAGTTTGCCGCCGTGGAGGCGCCGCTGCACGCCTTCCTGGGCGACGTGTTCGACACGACCGGGTACGAGCAGGCGGCGCTGCTGCGCGGCGTCTACTTCACCAGCGGCACGCAGGAAGGCAGCCCGATCGACCGCGTCATGGCGGCGCTGGCGGCCAGCTTCGGTCTCGATCGCAAGGTGTTGCCGGCGGCGACGGCGACGGGCCGCAGCTACTTCCTGACCCGGCTCCTGCGCGACGTGATCTTTGCCGAACAGGGGCTGGCGGGGTCGAACCTGAAGATCGAGCGCAACCGCCGCCGGCTGCAGTGGGGCGCCATCGGCGCGGCCGCACTGGCACTGCTGCTGGCCACGGCGGGGCTGGCGACAAGCTATGTGCGCAACGCCGCTTACGTTGCCGACGTGGCGGCGCGCGCGGCGGAGATCGACCGGCTGGCGCGGGCGGTGCCGGACGATCCGTCGCCGCTTGTCGCGCTGCCTCTGCTGAACGCCTCGCGCGACGTGCCCGGCGGCTACCGCGACCGCGCCACCGATGTGCCGCTGCTGATGGGCCTTGGGCTGTACCAGGGCGCGAAGCTGGGCGACGGCGCCGTGCGCGCCTACCAGCGCTTCCTGCGCGCGGCACTGCTGCCGCGGCTGATGACGCGCATGGAAACCCAGCTGCGGCGCGGGAATGCCAACAGCCCGGACTATCTGTACGAACTGCTGCGCGTGTACCTGATGCTGGGCCAGCCGAACCACCTGGATGCGCAGGCCGTCGTCGCGTGGCTCGACCTGGACTGGCAGCGCAACCTGGCCGGCGCCAGCGAGGCGCAGCGTGGGGAGCTGGTGAACCACGCGACCGCGCTGCTGGACGAAGCATATGCGCTGGACCCGCCGCCGCAGCTGGACACGGCGCTGATCGAGCGCACCCGCGTGCTGCTGGCGGCGATGCCGCTGGGCGAACGCGTCTACCATCGCCTGCAGCGCGACCTGGCGCCCGCCGCGCCACCGGATTTCGACGTGGCCGCCGCGGCCGGGCGCGACGCGCCGGTGGTGCTGACGCGCCAGAGCGGCCAGCCGCTGACGCGCGGCGTGACGGGGCTGTACACGGTTGCGGGCTACAAACGCTTCATGGCGGCGATCGACGCCGGCATTGCCGACATCGTGCGCGACAACTGGGTGCTGGACCGGCGCGAGGCCGTGGATGGCCTGGAGGCGGCCGCGCAGATGAAGGTCTCGGTGCAGCAGCTGTATTACGACGACTATATCCGCCTGTGGGACGCGCTGCTGGCGGATGTCGTGCTGGTGCCGTTCGACAGCCTGGATGGCGCCGCCCGCGTGCTGGCACTGGCCAGCGGCGCCAACTCGCCGCTGCGCCGCTACCTGCAGGCCGTCGCGGTGCAGACGGCGCTCGACAAGCAGACGATGCCCGCGTCGGCGCTCGATGCGGCGGGCGCGAAGGTAAAGGGCTTGGGCGATGCGGCGCGCCGGCGGCTCGCATCCGTGCTGGGCGGCGGCGACGCGGCGCCGGCGCCGACGGCGCGGCCGATCAATCCCGTCGACGCCCACTTCGCGCCGCTGCATCGCATGGTCATGGCCGGCGCTGCGGGGGCGGCCGCCCCGCTGGATACGGTGCTGGCGCAATTGAAGGACGTCGGCGTCTACCTGGATGCGGCCAATGCCGCGCGGGCGGCCGGCCAGCCGCCGCCGCCGGCGGACGCGCTGGCGAAGCTGCGTCCGGTCGCGGCCGACCTGCCGGCGCCGCTGGCGGCCCTGGTGAAGGAAGTGGAAGGTGCCGGCAACGCGCTGACCCTGGGCACGGAGCGCGAGCGCATCAACGCGTTGTGGCAGGCCGGCCCGGCGCCGTTCTGCCGCGGCGCCATCGCCGGCCGCTATCCCATCGCCCGCACGTCGCCGCAGGACGCGCTGCCGGAGGACTTCGGGCGTTTTTTCGCGCCCGGCGGCATGATGGACGAATTCTTCCAGAAGTACCTGCTGGCGTACGTGGACATGTCGGCGCCGCAGTGGCGCTGGCGCATCGTCAACAACGTCGAGCTGGGGATCGACCAGGAAGTGCTGGCGCAGTTCCAGCGCGCCGCCGCCATCCGTGACCGTTATTTCGGCGCGGGCGGCAAGCAGCCGTCGATCCGCTTCGACCTGCAACCCGTTGCGGCCGACGCGGCGCTGACGCGGGTCACGCTGGACATCGATGGCCAGGCGCTGGGCTTTGCGCCCAAGACCCCATTGACGGCGGCGTCGTTCCAGCTCCCCAGCGGCAAGAACGTCAACGCGGCGCGTTTCGATGTGGCGCCGCCGTCCACAGCGGAGCTGCGCACGCAGGGGCCGTGGGCGTGGTTTCGCATGCTGGACAAGGCCGTCGTGGAGCCGACGCCGCAACAGCCGGAGCGCTACAAGCTGACGTTCGACCTGGAAGGACGCAGGATGATCTACGAGATGGTGGCCAGCAGCGTCAACAACCCGTTCCGGCGCGACGGCATCGACGGCTTTCGCTGCCTGGAGGGGCTGTGAACGACGGCGGTGCCGGGAGCGAAGCGCGCGAGGGCGCGCCCGGCTTTTTCGGCAAGGTGACGACGCACGGCGACTTCGTGGCGCGGCGCCTGCCCGCCGGGCCGCAGGCGATGTGGGATGCCTGGCTGCAGGCGGCGCTGCAGGGCAGCCGCGAGCAGCTTGGGCGGGCGTGGCTGGAGACATACCTCACCAGTCCCGTATGGCGCTTCGCGCTGGCCGGCGGCGTGCTGGACGACGGCGCCTGGGCCGGGGTGCTGATGCCCAGCGTGGACCGCGTCGGCCGGCATTTTCCATTGACAGTGCTGGCGCCTATTGCGGATGGCCCGGCACTGCCCGAGTGGATTGCTGCCAGCAAGGGCTGGTACGACAGGATCGAGGCGGCGGCACTGGCGTCGCTGGACGAGGGCTTCAGCCTGGAGGGTTTCGATGCGGCGCTGCTGATGCTCGCGCCGGCCATCGACGGGATGACCGCCGCCGCGGGAGTCCATGGCGCGGCCGGCTACCGGTTGCCGCTGGGCGGCCTGGACGACGTCACCGCCGCGCTGCCGCAACTGCTGGGCGCCGCGCTGCACGGCCACAGCGTGTGGTGGACGGACGGATCGGATGCGGTGCAGCCGTGCGCAGTGCTGTGTCGGGGGCTGCCGGCACCGGTCGCGTTCGGCGCGATGTTGGGCGCGCCCGCGGTCAGCCGTGGCAGCGCAGCAGCACCGCCGTGATATTGTCCCGCCCCCCGTCCCGCCTGGCCATGTCCACCAGCTCGGCGCAGCAGGCATCCAGGTTGTCCGCGCTCGCACGGGCCAGGATGGCCGCGATGTCGGCCTCCGCGGAGTCGCCGTACAACCCGTCGCTGCACAGCAGGTACACGTCGCCCGGTGCGGGTGTCTGGATCGACAGGTCGGGCCGGATTCCGGGCGCGGGGCCCAGCGCCTGCAGCAGCAGGTTGCGTGCCGGCAGAGGGTCGGCCATGCCACGCTCCAGCGCTTCCTGGTACAGCGTCTGGTCGCGCGTCAGCTGCGTCAGCCGGCCGTCGCGGTGCAGGTACAGCCGGCTGTCGCCCACGTGGAACAGGAAGACCGGGCCGCCGGGCGCGGGTTGCCATATGCCCGTCAGCGTCGTGCCCATGCCCGTGCCGTCGGCGCGTGCCTGCGCCACGTTGGTCCGGTACATCCGTTCGTTGGCGAATTCCACGGCGTCGTGCAGGGCGATCATCGCTTTCATCGTTGCATCCGTCCACGTGGCGTCCGGGTCCAGTGCCGCGGGATCGAAGTCGCTGGCGCGAAAGACGGGAACGGTGGCATCGACGTCGCCATCCGGTGCCGGCGCGCGCATCGCCGCGCCCAGAAAGCCGCACAGCAGTTCGATGGCGTCGGCGCTGGCGATCTCGCCGGCGTCGTGGCCGCCCATGCCGTCGGCAACCGCGAGCAGCCCGAGTTCGGGCGAGATGAGGAAATTGTCCTGGTTGGACTCGCGCAGCAGGCCCGTGTCGGTGACCCCGAACGCCACGCCCAGGCCCAGGGTGAAATACTGCGACGGCGATAGCGGCTTCCAGCTGGCCAAAGTGTCTCCCGCGGTGAACAACAACCCTGAAGTTGTGCAGCGGCGCTGCAAGCGCATGCTAGCATGGGCCATCGGGAACGCATAACGAAACCGCCATGGAAGACGACGGCCTGACCGACATCACGGTGCCCCGGCCCCACGCCCACGTGGCGCCGGACGCCGATGCCACCATCCCTGTGCCGCGCGCAGGTCTGCGCCGTGACAGGACGCAGCCGCCATCGATGCCGACAGCCCCGGCCGCGCCGCCACTCGACCGTGCGACGGTCGGCAGCGCAGCGACGCCGCTGGCGCTGCAGGCCGGCTTCCAGTTGTTCGAATACCGCATCGACTCGGTGCTGGGCCAGGGCGGCTTCGGCATCACGTACCTGGCGACGGACATCAACCTGCACGTGCGGGTGGCGATCAAGGAGTACCTGCCGGCCAGCTTTGCCACGCGCGACCCGGACCGTTCCGTCTCGCCGCGCTGGCCCGAGGACAACGACGCTTACCTGAACGGGCTGGAAAGCTTCCTCGTCGAGGCGCGCACGCTGGCCGCGTTCCGCCATCCCAACATCCTCCGCGTCGCGCGCTTCTTCGAGGCGCACAAGACGGCGTACATGGTGCTCGAGTACGAGCGCGGCCAGCCCCTGAAGACGTGGTGGCCGGCGCAGCGCACGGTCGGCGAGGCGCGCCTGCTGGCGTTGCTGCAGCCGCTGCTCGACGGCCTGTCGCTCGTGCACGAAGCGGGTTACCTGCACCGCGACATCAAGCCGGACAACATCTACGTGCGCAAGGACGACGGCAGTCTCGTGCTGCTCGACTTCGGCGCCGCCCGCCAGAGCGCGGGCACGCAGGCGCTGGCGGACGTGGTGACGCCGGGTTATGCGCCGCCGGAGCAGTTCGCCGGCAGCGCGCAGGGCCCGTGGACGGACCTGTATGCGCTGGCCGCCACGCTGTACTGGATGATCGGCGGCGCCAAGCCGCCACCGGCACCGGATCGCCAGAGCGGCACGGTACCGATGGCGCCCGCATTGGTGCTGGGGCGGGGGCGCTACAGCGAGGCGTTCCTGCAGGCGGTCGACACGGCGCTGTCGCTCGATCCGGCCGCGCGGCCACGGACGGTGCACGATTTCGCGCGCGCGTTGTGCGCCGCCCACGCCGGCAGCCTGGGGCTGGAGGAGGCCCTGCGCCTGGGCGAGGCGCAGGCGCAGCAGCGGTTCAAGAAGGGCGTGCGCAAGCTGGGACGGGCGCTTTGGCGGCCCGCATCCTGGCCGCTGGCCGTGCGCATGACGGTGGCCATGGTGCTGGCCGCGCTGCTGCCGATGACCATGACCGCGTACTACAACCTGCATGGCGCCGTGCAGGCCGTGTCGTCGGCCGAGAAGCGCAACCTGGAAAACCTGGCGCGCGGCACGGCCGACCGCATCGGCCAGCTGCTGGACGATACGCGCACGGTGGGGAGCCACCTGGCCGACGACCCGCCGTTCGCCGCGTTCCTCGCCGCGCCAACGGTGCCCGCGCAGGCGGCAATGGCGGCGCGGCTGGCCGACCTGGTGGACACGCATACGGAATACCAGCTGATCGCCCTGATTGACCGCGCGGGCAAGGCCGTGGCGGTCAGCGATCCCGCCGCCTTCGAGCGCAATTTCGATTTCCGGCCGCTGTTCGGGGCGGCACTGGCCGGCAAACCCGTCATGACGGGCCTGATCGTCGGCAGCGCGGCATCGGCGTCCGGCGCCTATTATGCCCATCCCGTCGCCACGCAGGATGGCCGCGTGCTGGGCGCGTTCGTCCTGCGCATCAAGGGCACGCTGATCGCGGGCATGCTGAACGAGATGGCCCTGCGCGAGGAGCGCGTCCCGTTCATGGTGGACGGCGACGGCATCCTCGTGCACCACCCGGACCGCGAACGGCTGCACCAGAGCCTCGCGCCGTTGCCGCCCGAGCGCGCGGCCGCCATCGCCGCGGACGCGCGCTTCCGTCGCGACCACGTGGGGAGCCTGGCCATGCCGACCCTCGCCGCGGCGCTGGCCGGTCCCGCCAGGACGGGCAATATCAGTTACCGCTCGACGCTGAGCGGCGAGGACGAACACGCCGGTTTCGCGCGCGTGCCGAACCACGACTGGGTTGTCGGCGTGACGGAAAAGGCCACCCGCTTCGAGGCCCCGCTGCACCGCCTGTTCGCCAACGTGCTGGCCAGCGTGGCGATCGTCGGCATCGTGTTTTCGATCCTGGCGCTGCTGTTCGCGCGCTCGATCACGCGCCCCGTCGTGCGGCTGACGGATGCGGCGCGCGCCTTGCAGCAGGGGGATTACGACGGCGCGCACATCCGCGTCACGTCGAACGACGAGATCGGCCGGCTGGCGCGCACGTTCAATGTGATGATCGACGTGCTGCGGCAGCAGGGGCGGGAACGGCGGCGCGGGCGCGAGAGTGCGGTTCGTCACGGAAGGGGCCATGATGCTGGTAATCCGTGAGCTGCAGATGCAGCATCTGGAGCATGCCTGGCGCCAGGCCTGGATCGATGGTCTGTGCAGCCACCTGAAGGGCTACTTTCCGCACGCTGTCTGTACCTTCAGTGCGGTAGCGTTGCGCCGAACGGTCGAGGATACGGTGGCAGGCGCCGCCGCCCGCCATGGCTATACGTCGACGCGCGACCTGACGCGCTATCTCAATCTGGCGGCTGCGTATGGCTGGGACTTCGAGGATCGACCGGACTGCGCGTGGATGCAAAGCTACCTGCATGATCCCGACGTGAGCTGTCGCAGCACGCGGCTCGAACGGCTGATTGCGTGCTGCATTGCCGAGGCGTCTGACGACGAACTCGAAACGTCATGGGGCGCCAACTTCCGCGCGCACCAACCTCCCACTGTAATGGCTTCCACTTAACCAGAGCGAGGTGCCGGATTGTCGAGTAATTCGAGTTCCCTGTTGTCCGCCGACCTCGGAGCGCCCGAGTCGAATGCCATCCAGGCAAGTGGCAAGCCGGACCGGTGCCCCGACACGGAAGCCCTACAAATCCGGCTCTTTGCCTGCGCACCTGCGCCCGCGCCGGAAGACGAAGCCGAAGTCACCGTCACGCCGGCCAGCGCCACGCGCGTCAGCGATAGCTCGTCCGTGCTTCCCCGGGCGGCCAGCAGTTCTTCAGTTGACACATCGAGCAGCACCGCGGAAAGCACGTCAGGCGGTGGGATACCCATCGACCTCGCCAAAGAGACGCCGGGGCGAGAGATAGCGCTGGTTCTCCGCAACCAGAATGGTGAGGTGCTAAAGGGGAAAACCGATAGAGCTGGCGTCTGTACGTTCGCGGGGTTGATGAAGGGGTGTCACTACACACTATCGGTCGACGCGAAAAAATGGGCGCACCAAGGCGCACCGCAGGCATGCAAGGCTGCCCCAAGTGCACCGGCAGAATGGCAGGCCGCGCTGGCATCGCCCAGCACAGCGGCAGCGTCCCGGAGTCTGTCGGTCGCTTCCGGCTTCCGATATGACATCCAGATTGATTATCTGCGCACTGTGGATATTACATTTCTCAATGCGGACCGTGCACCACACGCGCTTTGCGATGGCAGCTACACGGTCATAAACGGGGTGGGGAGGCGGCGGGCTGGCATACTCAAGACCGATAATGCCGGTTCGACGACAATCGAGATCACGCTGGATGCACACGGAATCGAGGTGCAGTTGACGCTCCCGAAAGCGGCACGTCGCGACTATATCCTGATCCCCGAAGCTTCGGGGACGGTGATTACCGCCAGCAGAAAACAGGAGCGCAGGCGCTATTACGCCGTATCGTTCACAGGCGGGAGCGAGATCGTGGATCTGGCGGAATGCGCAGGCACGGACAATTGCCTTGCCTGCGCCTTCAGAGGGGGAGAGCATAGGTGTATCGAACAGGTCATTCTGGGCGGATATCCACAGCTGGGTCTCTCAAGTAATTTCGATAACGACAATCAGACCGGTCGCTATGATGTGCTGGGCGGACTCAAGGACGATACCATTCCAATCAAGGAGCTTGCCGAGGCACGCAAACTGTTCACAATAGCCGCGCCGGAAATCGCGTGGCACGCGGACATGGAGAAGTTGCCCCCTTGCGAAGCCGGCCTGGTATATGTATCCGGCGGCCGCGCCGCAGGCCTGGAGGCCTACCTGTCTGTCAGCCCACTGTCACTCTGGTGTCTAGCCAATGGCTACTGCTGCGATATCGTGGTGGATTTTCTGGAATATCCGAAGTATTGCGGCGCAGTCAAAGCAGCGATCGCAGAGATCGCGAAAAAAGTCGCCGAATATGCTAGCCAGCATGGCCTGGCGCCCCGTGTCGATGACGATTATCCCGTGCAGTGGCCCACGGATTCCGGTCCGTCCAAGCCAGGCACAGGAGGATCTGCTTCCAGGAACAAGAGTGCCCGCAACCCCCCCTCGATTCCGAAACCTGCCGCGCAGCCTGCTGTACAACCGTCCAGCTCAAGCAGTTCAAGCGGTTCAGGCACTTCGAGCACTGGTGGCGCGTCCACGCCGTCGACAGCGCTCTGGGAAGCACATGTGGCGAACCGGTTGCGCGTAATTACGACGGCGGAGCGGGGGCTCGAGGAATTGCCACGAGGATTCGGGTTCAATCGACATGTGGCGATGCTGTGGATGCTGAAACGATATACGCACGTCTGTGCGACGGTTGACGACAATACGCTTGGCTTCACGGCCAATACCTACGGCATGATGGATTGGCTATTTGCGCCGGGCAATATCGCCAATGCGGTCCCGGTTGGATCGTCGAGTTCCTCCGGCCCTAGAGCACCCAAAGGTTTGCAGGAAAAATGGCTTGCCCTGGCTTTAAAGCCATGCACTGAGGCCCCAAGCGCCAGAGCAGAGCCTGCTGCACGACACACGGACGCTCCGGCGACTGCGACTGCTCCGGTGCTCAAATTCTGTTTGGGCGGGAAGCAGCTCATTCAGCAAATGACTGTCTGGAACGTCGCCGCTTACCGAACGCTGCACGCAGGCGACGCGGGGATGAACTACGACGTCAGTTTTGTTACCGGCAAAGAGGATATCGATTTCCATTCGCGCTTGCTGAAGTCGGGCGCCGAACGTCAGATGTTCGAAACCGCGTCCGTCGCCTTAGTGAAATGCAAAACTGGCGCCGATGAGAAGGAAGCGGCAGAGCTGAAAGCGAAGGACGATGTGATCACGCAGGCCCTGTGGGACCGTATCGGCAAGCTAAGCCCTTGTTTCCGGAGGCTGCGCACGGAACGCGATCCACTCGTATACGAAATTGCAAAACGCTTTTACGACAGCGGCAAGTTTCCCAAAAGACCTGCAATGGCGGACCTGGCGAGACGTATTAACAAGGCGATCGAGCAGTTGCTCGCCACGGGCAAAACCTAGGCATTACGGGCGCATCCTGACAGTCGCCGCACAGGACTGCCGGTTCTGGCGGACCAGCACCGGAACCGGCAGTGCTCAATCCCCCGGCGGCGGCGGCAATCGCGGCTGGCTCGGCGGCACCGGCACGATATTCGACGCCGCTGCGCCAGGCGTCACGGGCACCACGGGCGGCGCGGCCGGGGCGGTGCCAGGCGGCGCATCTGCAGGCACGACACCTTCCGGCACCGGCTCGTTCAGGTCGATGCCCTTGACGGTCGGATCGTTGGCATATTCCTCGTAGACCCAGTCGCCGTTCATCTGCACGACGCCTTCCGGCGCCAGGCGTTCCACCGCCGGGCGCTTGGCCAGCGCCACCTTCATGTAGTCGATCCAGATCGGCAGTGCCAGCGACGAGCCGAACTCGCGGCCGCCCAGCGATTTCGGATCGTCGTAGCCCATCCACGCCACGGCGACGATGCCGCCGCCGTAGCCGCCGAACCAGCCGTCCACGGCATCCGTTGTCGTACCGGTCTTGCCGGCCAGGTCGCTGCGGCCGATACGCTGGGAAGCCGTGGCGCCCGTGCCGCTGCGGGTCACGTCGCGCAGCATGCTGTCGACGATGAACGCGTTGCGGGCATCGAGCACGCGGCTGGCTTCATCCAGCCTCGCGGGGGCCGGGGTGGCTTTCAGCACCTTGCCGGTTGCGTCCTCGATGCGCGCGATCAGGTAAGGCTGCACCTTGTAGCCGCCGTTGGCGAACACGGAGTAAGCGCCGGCCAGCTGCTGCGGCGTGACGGCGCCCGTACCCAGCGCCATCGTCAGGTTGGTCGGATGGCGCGCGAGGTCGAAGCCGAAGCGACCCAGGAACTCGTGCGCGTACGGCACCGTGACGGCATTCAGGATGCGCACCGACGGCACGTTCTTCGATTTCGACAGCGCTTCGCGCATCGGAATCGGGCCGTCGAACTTGAAATCGTCGTTCTGCGGACGCCATGGCTGGCCGTTGGCGCCGCCCGGCAGTTCGATCGGCACGTCGTTGATCAGCGTGCCCGGCGAATAGCCCTTCTCGACGGCGGCCGAATAGACGAACGGCTTCAGCGACGAACCGGGCTGGCGCCATGCCTGCGTGACGTGGTTGAACTTCTGCAGGTTGTAGTCGAAGCCGCCCACCATCGCGTGATACGCGCCCGTGACAGAATCGATGGCGACGAACGCCGCGGCCACCTGTGGTACCTGGGTGATCGACCAGCGCTCTTTCGCGTCTTTCGCGACACGGATGATGGCGCCCGGGCGCAGCCGGATCGATTCCTTTGCCTTGGCCGAGAGGGCGCCGGCGGCAAGCTTCAGGCCGTCGCCCTTGATGACGATGTCCTCGCCGTCGGCCGTCTCGACGCGCACTTCCTTCGTGCCGGCTTCCAGCACGACGGCGGGAATCAGCCCGTCGCTGGAAGGCCGCTTGCCCAGCGCGTCGTCGATGGCTTCGTCGCGCTCCTCGCCATCCTCCGGCAAGGTGATGAACGCTTCCGGACCGCGGTAGCCGTGGCGCTGGTCGTAGGCGATGACGTTGCGGCGCACCGATTCGTAGGCCGCGTTCTGGTCGGCGCTGACGATGGTCGTGCGCACGACGATGCCGCGCGTATAGGCTTCCTCGTTGAATTCGGCGAAGGCCGCCTGGCGCGCCAGTTCGGCCACGTATTCGGCGTGGGTGTCGAATTCCTGGCCGCGATGGTTGACGCGAATCGTTTCCTTGACGGCCTTGTCGTACTGCTCCTGCGTGATGTACTCCAGGTCCAGCAGGCGGCGCAGCACCACTTCCTGACGCGCCTTGGCACGCTTGAAGTTGACGACAGGGTTGTGACGCGCGGGATTCTTCGGCAGGCCGGCCAGCATCGCCATCTCGGCGATCGACACTTCCTTGAGCGACTTGCCGAAGTAGGTCTGCGCGGCGGCGGCGAAGCCGAACGAGCGCTGGCCCAGGTAGATCTGGTTCATGTACAGCTCGAGAATCTGGTCCTTGTCCAGCGCGTCCTCGATTTTATAGGTCAGCATGACCTCATTGAGCTTGCGCGACAGGACCTTCTCGCGGGTCAGGAAGAAGTTGCGCGCGACCTGCATCGAGATCGTCGAACCGCCCTGGCGGAAGCCGCCGGCCAGGTTGGCCTTCATCGCGCCCATCATGCGCACCCAGTCGATGCCGCCGTGTTCGTAGAAGCGGGTATCCTCGATGGCCAGCACGGCCTTCTTCATCATGTCCGGAATCTGCGCGATCGGCACGAAGTCGCGGTGCTCCTCGCCGAATTCGCCGATCAGCACATTGTCGGCCGTGTAGATGCGCAGCGGGATCTTCGGCTTGTAGTCGGTGACGGCTTCCAGCGACGGCAGCCGCGGTCTGACGATCAGGAACAGATAGGCCAGCAGCGCAACAGCGGCCAGCAGGCCGGCGGCGCCGACAAACAGCAGGCCGCGCAGCGCGTTGCGGCGGTTAATCCAGGCAGCGGTAGTCTTCAATGGTGTTCTCGCGGTTGCAAAACCGGGCCATTATAGACCAGCGTCGCGGCGTTCCGGTCGAGGCACGCCTCCAACGGATGGCTGCCGCGCTTGCGCAAGTCTCTGTAATTGTCGTATCTTGATAGAAATTATTATGGCCGGGGTGGGTACATGGCAGCGGTGGACGGGGTAGCGGAGGGGGGAGTACGGGCGTGCGGCGGGCGCGATGTCGATTGCGACGTGCTGGTCGTCGGCGGCGGCATCCACGGTGCGGGCATCGCCCGCGATGCGGCGGGGCGCGGCCTGTGCGTCGTGCTGTGCGAGCGGGACGATCTGGCGTCGCACGGGGCGTCCGCGGCGGCACGGCTGATCCATGGCGGCATGCGCCATCTGGACTATCTGGAGTTCGCGCTGGTGCGCAAGGCGCTGGCCGAACGCGAGGTGCTGCTGCGCGCCGCGCCCCACATCGCCACGCCGATGCGCTTCGTCATGCCGCAGGAGCGGGGCGGGCCTGCCGCGCCGTTGCTGCGCGCGGGGCTGTTCCTGGCCGGACGGCTGGCACGGCGCCAGCTGTTGCCCGGGCCGCACGGCGTGCGCCTGTCCTGTCATCCCGCCGGCCGGGCATTGCAGCCGCGCTTCCGGCAGGCGCTCGTCTTTGCGGACGGCTGGGTCGACGACACCCGGCTCGTCGTGCTGAACGCGATCGATGCGGCGCAAAAGGGCGCCTGCGTGCTGACGCGCACGGCCTGCACGGGAGCGCGGCGCGAGGGCGACCTGTGGCACGCGACGCTGCGCCGCGCCGACGGCCGCGAAAAATCCATCAAGGCGCGCAGCATCGTCAACGCGGCGGGGCCGTGGACGGCCGCGCTGCTGCAGGATGCGCTGGGGCGCCCGAATCCCGGCCGGCCGCGGCTCGTCAAGGGCAGCCACATTGTCGTGCGCCGCATCTTTGAGCATGACGACGCCTATCTGTTCCGCCACAGCGACGGCCGGATCGTTTTCGCCGTGCCGTACGAGCGCGATTTCACGCTGATCGGCACGGACGACGTGGCGTACACGGGCGAGGTGGACGCGGTGGACGCGGCAGCCGTCGACGCGGCGGAGATCGCGTCCCTGTGCGGCGCGGCCAGCACGTACTTCCGCACGCCCGTGGTGCCCGAAGACGTGGTCTGGAGCCATGCGGGCGTGCGGCCCGTACTGGACGATGCCGATGTACAGACCGACTACCGGCTGGCACTGGACGACGCCGGCGCGCCGCTGCTGTCCGTCTTCGGCGGCAAGCTGGATACTTACCGCAGGCTGGCGGAGGAGGCGAGCGACCTGCTGTGCCGCAAGCTGGGTCGGCCCGCGCCGGCATGGACCGCGGGCGCGTGCCTGCCGGGCGGCGACCTGTTCGGCGCACAACCGCAGGACCGCTCCGTCGTTGAATTCGATGGCTGGAGCTCCAGCATGCAGGTGCACTATGCCTTCCTCGACCCGGCGCTCGTGCGGCGCTACGCACGCGCGTATGGCACGCGGATTCACACGCTGCTGCGCGGCCGCACGGACATCGCGGCGATGGGCGAGGAGATCCTGCCCGGACTGTTCGAGGCGGAGGTGGCGTATCTGCGCCAGCACGAGTGGGCGCAGACGGCCGGGGATATCTTATGGCGCCGGTCGAAGCTCGGCTTGCATCTGGGGAGTGATGCCGCGGAGATCCTGCAGCGTTGGCTGGATGGGCATCCTGCCACGATGTGATGTTGCTGGGGACTGGCATCTCTGCGGGTCTCCGACCCGCCGAGGTGCCTGTCCCCGACGTGCTGCACGATGCAACCACCTCGCCGGCACGATGAAGCACTGACCTTTGGCACCATCGAATTTTACGTCGGGGACATGCCCGTCGGGGACATGCCCGTCGGGGACTGGCACCATAGAACGGTGCCAGTCCCCCGCTACTCTTACTTCACGCCATGCATCAGCTTCTGGATCAGCGGAGCGACCAGGAACAGCAGGATGCCGCCGCCCACGAGCGACCAGAAACCGAACGTGTAGCCGGACAGCGCGGACGCGACCGACATGCCCGATTCGCCGCTGACGTGCGAGGCGAAGATGCCGGACAGGTTGTTGCCGATACCGGTCGACAGGAACCAGCCGCCCATGCCCAGGCCGACGAGGCGTACGGGTGCCAGCTTGGTCACCATCGACAGGCCGATCGGCGACAGGCACAGCTCACCGACCGACTGGATCACGTAGACCATGAACAGCGTCCAGAACGGGATCTTGCCGTCGCCGGAGACGAGGGAAGACAGGGCGAACATCAGCAGCGCGAAGGCGACGCCGTTGAAGATCAGGCCCAGGCCGAACTTGCGCGGGATCGACGGGTCGGCATTGCGGCGCGCCAGCCAGATCCACGTGGCCGCGACGATCGGGGCGCAGGTGATGATGGCGATCGAGTTTACGCTCTGGAACCAGGCGGTCGGGAAGATCCAGCCGCCGAAGTCGCGGTTGACGATGTTCTCGGCCAGGAAGGTGAACGAGCTGCCCGCCTGTTCGAAGAACATCCAGAACAGGATATTGAAGGCGAAGATGATCAGCATGGCGAAGACCTTGTCGCGTGCGACGGGGCCGTTGCGGAAGCCCTCGATGACCAGCATCACGGCCAGCAGGATGAACAGCACCGTCAGCACCGCCTGCAGTTGCTGGGCGCCGACGGCCAGCAGCGCGAACACGATCGGGATGACGACCAGTGCGCCGACGATCACGTACAGTACGCGCGCCATGCTGCCGGCTTCCGCTTCCGGACGGCCGATGCCCTTCAGGCCCTGGCGGCCGAAGAAGAACCAGACAAGGCTGATCAGCATGCCGACGCCGGAGGCGATGAAGACGACCTTGTAGGCCGGCGTGTCGCCCGTGTTGAACACGTACTGCGCCAGGTACTGGGTCAGGATCGGCGCGATGAACGCGCCGCCGTTGATCCCCATGTAGAAGATCGTGAAGCCGGAGTCGCGGCGCGTGTCGGCAGCGGAATACAGCTTGCCGACCATCGTCGAGATGTTCGGTTTGAACAGGCCGTTACCGGTGATGATCGTGGCCAGGCCAAGCTTGAAGACGGTCGGGTCGGGGTAGGCGATCATGAACAGGCCGGCGGCCATGAACGTGGCGCCGATCAGGATGGAGCGCTGGTAGCCCAGCACGCGGTCGGCCACGTAGCCGCCGAACAGCGCCGCCGCATACACGAGCGCCAGGTAGGAGCCGTAGGTCAGGTTGGCATCGGCTTCGCCAGTGGAGGCGCCGCCGTGGAACTGCGCCACGATATAGAGCACGAGGGCCCAGCGAATGCCGTAGAACGCGAAGCGTTCCCAGAACTCGGTCATGAACAACATCCAGAGTGGGGCCGGATGTCCCATGATCTGGCGGAATTCCGGGATCGCCGTTTCTCGCGCCGCGTTGGTTGCACCGCTCATGCGGATACCTCCTGAAAAAAAGTCGCCATTGTAATGTACCGGCCCCGATTGTCGATCTTTTCAGGTGGTGCACCGCAGCAATGTGGTAGATTTGCAAGTATGGCAACAGTGTTTGCCCGCCAGAGTGCGGCGGGATGTCGTATATTGACGGTTCGTCCGGCTCTGTGACGAGCACGGCGGCAACTGAATAAAGGATTCATGCACCATGGAACAAGGCTTTGTCGATACACTGATTTCACCAGAGGGCAAACTTGAGGTCTTGTCCAAGGCGGAAGTAAACAAGCTGCTCGATTCCGGCAAGGGCGGCCTCTATAACATGTTCCGCAACTGCGCGCTCGCGGTCCTGAACTGCGGCAGCACCATCGACGATGGCAAGGAACTGCTGGAACGGTATAAATCGTTCGAGATCAACATCATCCAGCGCGAACGCGGCATCAAGCTGGAAATCAAGGGCGCGCCCGCCATCGCTTTTGTCGACGGCAAGATGATCAAGGGCATCCACGAACACCTGTTTGCCGTGCTGCGCGATATCGTCTTCGTCAGCAACGAGGTGACGGGCAATCCGAAGTTCGACCTGTCGTCCACCGAAGGTATCACGGACGCAGTGTTCCACATCCTGCGCAACGCCAATATCCTGCGCCCGCAGCTGAACCCGAACCTGGTCGTGTGCTGGGGCGGGCATTCGATCAACCGCGCCGAATACAATTATTCGAAGGAAGTGGGCTACCAGCTGGGCCTGCGCGGTCTGGACATCTGCACGGGCTGCGGTCCCGGCGCGATGAAGGGCCCGATGAAGGGCGCCACCATCGGCCACGCCAAGCAACGCTTCGTCAACGGTCGTTACCTGGGCATCACCGAGCCGGGCATCATTGCCGCGGAATCGCCGAACCCCATCGTCAACGACCTGGTCATCATGCCGGACATCGAGAAGCGCCTGGAAGCATTCGTGCGCACGGGCCACGGCATCATCGTGTTCCCTGGCGGCGCCGGCACGGCCGAGGAGATCCTGTACATCCTGGGCATCCTGCTGCATCCGGATAACGCGGACATTCCGTTCCCGCTGATCTTCACGGGCCCGGAATCGTCGCGCGACTACTTCGTGCAGATCAACGAATTCCTCGGCACCACCTTGGGCGAGGAAGCGCAGAAACGCTACAAGATCATCGTCGACGACCCGGAGGCCGTGGCGCGCGAAATGCAGGAAGGGATCAAGCAGGTGCGCGAGTACCGCAAGGGCCGCAGCGACGCCTATTACTTCAACTGGGCGCTGAAGATCGACCAGGAATTCCAGCGTCCGTTCGCGCCCACGCACGAGAACATGCGTAACCTGAAGCTGCACAAGAACCAGCCCGTGCACCTGCTGGCGGCGCACCTGCGCCGGGCGTTTTCCGGCGTCGTGGCGGGCAACGTCAAGGACGAGGGCATCCGTGCCATCGAGCAGCACGGCCATTTCGAAATCCACGGCGACCTGGAAATCATGGAACCGATGGACGCGCTGCTGGCATCGTTCGTCGCGCAAAGCCGCATGAAACTGCCGGGCAAGGCGTACACGCCGTGCTACCGCGTCGTCAAGGGGTAAGCACGGACCGTGGTCGAACCGCACTATCATCCGCCGGGCAGTCCCGATGAGCTGATCCTGGCATGGCTGCGCCGTGCCAGGGAATCGCAGCTGGGCCACTACCAGATGGCGACGATGCTGGAGCGGCGCAGCTACTGGCTGGGCGTGCCGGTGATTGTCATTTCGGGCATCGTCGGCACCTCCGTGTTTGCGTCCATCGCCGCCGAGGTGGTGTCGGTCGAAGCGAAACTCATCGTCGGTGCGCTGAGCGTCATCGCGGCGATCCTGTCCAGCCTGCAGACGTTCTTCAAGTTCGCCGAGCGGGCGGAAAAGCACAAGACCTTCGGCGCCCGTTACGGCGCCATCCGCCGCGAGCTGGAATCGATGCACGCGGGCGGCACGGCCGCGCATGAACCGAACTACATCAACGTATTGCGCGACAAGCTCGATCGGCTGGGGCAGGAGGCGCCGGCCGTGTCCAGTGCCGTGCATGCGCACGTGCTGAAGGTGATGCGCGAGGAGGGCGGGGCTGGCGGGTAGCCCGCCTCCAGCCCTTGCCAGGCGATATCTCCGGAGGCGTACCCGGGTCCGACAGAGGAATGAATCCGGTTTATGCCCGCGCTGTCGGATGTGGTTCCCTGGCGCTCCCGCCGTCGCCGCGTATCGAAACCCAAATATCAACTCATGGAGTCTTTAGTGTCACAACTCATTTCGCGCGTGGTGCTCGCGTGCCTGTGCGGGACAGCGCTTGCCGCCTGCCAGGGCCCCGACATGCGCTCGGCCGATCTCGACGCAGCCGGGAAAGTCGCGCTTGCAGAGACATGCACCCGTCTCGAGGATACGCCCGCGCCGCTGGCGGTGCCGGTGGTAGACCGCGGGACCTATGATGGCGATTATCTGATGGCCGACGATTTCCGCAGCGTTTATCCGGCACCCGGTAATCTGGCGCAAGTCGCCGGTGCCTGGAATGCCGCTTATGACAGGCTGTTGGACCGGGCCGCCGGCGGCCTGTATTCGCGGGTCCGGCTGGTCGACGCTGCGGGGAATGTGACTGCCGGCTTCGACGAATACATCCGCACGCTACCCAAGAAGTATCGCGAGGTGCGCGCGCAATACGAGGGCATCATGGTGGGCAAGACCCTTTGTCGGCGCACGGCAGGCGAGCCGTTTCAATGCAAGACCATTGATGTCGATGACGACTTTGAATTCGTCGCGCGCAAGCTGGTGCCGGCTGCAATCGTGTCCATCGATGAAGCGCCCGTCGCTTGCGGTGGCGAGGCATGCATGGCATACACCGTGGTCCAGGCCGACCAGCGCATGTACCGGGGCGAGCAAGTGGTGGGCATCAGCCCGCAGTCGAATCATCACGTATTCAGGATGGTTCTGAAACCCGACGGCAACGCGTTCTCGCTGCGCGAGTCGCAATGGGTCGGTGGCAAGATGCAGGGTCTGGATGCGACCTATTTTTATACCTGCGATGCCGTGGTAAAACCATTCGAGCTGCCGGTGCGTTGAGTTGAAAAGTGCCTGGTTTGGAAAAAGGGACTTGAAAAAGGGACTTGAAAACGGGCTGGCAAATGGCTTCCCACTGGCGGGTCGTATTTCCGAAGCAGGTCATTAACACCTGCAATGGCCTGCTGTATATCCGGCAATCAGTATCTCCGGCATGGGCCTTGTTCCTGCGCACGGTCCACCCCCGGCTTTTGGCTGGGGTGCCGGAACGGCGGACGGTGGCGATCATTGCATGGGCTGCTAGTCGTTTGGGCAATTTGACGCGGTGACGCAACGCCATGCAATGAACTTCCGGCATGTTTCAACCGTGCGGTATTTCCGCGGGGATACACTATGTGACCTCCCCAGAAAACCGCGACCATGACCATGCACATCCCCGCCGACCGTCTCGCCGCCCGCGCCGAGATCGAACAATCCCCTATTGCCGGCGCCGTGCTGGATGCCATCGACCGCACCCAGTGCGTGGTGGAGTTCGACCGCGATGGCTGCATCGTGCGCGCCAACGACCACTTCCTGGCACTGACCGGCCATGCCGCCGAGGCACTGGTCGGGCAGCATCACCGCCTGCTGTGCACACCGGAGCATGCCGCGTCGGCAGCGTTCGGCGCCTTCTGGGCAGGCATCCTCGCGGAAACCACCACGGGCGGGACGTACTCGTACGTGCATTGCGACGGCAGCACGATCTGGCTGCAGGGGATGTTCATCCCGGTGGCGGGCGCGGACGGCCAGGTCGCACAGGTGGTGCTGGTCGCAACCGACGTGACGGCCCTGAAGCTCAGGAGCGCCAACAATGCCGCCAAGATCGAAGCCATCGAGCGAGTGCAGGCGGTGATCGAGTTCGACCTGGCCGGCAACGTGCTGCACGCGAACGAGAATTTCCTGGCAACGCTGGGCTATTCGCTGGAGGACATCCGCGGCCGGCACCACCGCCTGTTCTGCGACGCGGCATACGCCGCCAGCGCGGAGTACGCGGCGTTCTGGGAGCGTCTCGGTGCCGGTGAATTCGCCGCCGGCCAGTTCATGCGTCTGCACAAGGATGGCCATCCGGTCTGGATCAACGCGTCTTACAACCCGGTGTTCGGGCCGGACGGCAAGCCGGTGAAAGTCATCAAGTTCGCCAGCGACGTCACGCAGGAAGTGCTGCGCAATGCCGACTTCGAAGGCAAGATGAAGGCGCTCGACCGCGCCCAGGCCGTCATCGAATTCGACCTGACGGGGCGCATTCTGCGCGCCAATGGGAACTTCCTCGCGGTGCTGGGCTACGCCGAGGAGGAAGTGGTGGGTCGCCAGCACGCGATCTTCTGCGAGCCGGCGTATGCCCGCTCGCACGAATACCAGGAGTTCTGGCGCCACCTGGCGGCGGGAGAATTCCATACGGGCGAATTCAAGCGCCTGACGCGCGACGGCCGCCCGGTCTGGATCCAGGCCACGTACAACCCGATCCTCGATGCGGCCGGCAAGCCGTTCAAGGTCGTCAAGTTCGCCACCGACGTGACGCAAGCGAAAATGCGTACTGCGGATTTCGAGGGCAAGATCCGCGCCGTCAACCGCGTGCAGGCCGTGATCGAATTCGACCTGGCCGGCAAGGTCATCGACGCCAACGAGAACTTCCTCGAAGTGATGGGCTATACGCTTGACGAGGTTCGCGGCCAGCACCACCGCATGTTCTGCGACCACGCGTTCGCCCACTCGCCGGAATACCTGGCGTTCTGGGAGCGTCTGGGCCGCGGCGAATTCAATGCCGGTTCCTACCGCCGCGTGACCAAGGGCGGCAAGGACGTCTGGATCCTGGCGTCGTACAACCCGATCTTCGATGCCGAGGGCAAGCCGGTCAAGGTCGTGAAGTACGCTTCCGACATCACGGAGCAGAAGCAGATGTCCGAGGAAATCCGCGGCAAGCTCGATGCGCTGGGCCGTTCGCAGGCCGTGATCGAATTCGACCTGCGCGGCAACGTGCTGACGGTGAACGACAACTTCCTGCGCACGCTCGGTTACGTGGCCGACGAAGTCGTGGGCCAGCATCACAGCATGTTCTGCGCGCCGGAGCTGGTGACGAGCCAGCAGTACCGCAACTTCTGGGCCGATCTGGCGCAGGGCAAGTTCCAGACCGGCCGCTTCCAGCGGCGCGGCAAGCATGGCGCCGCGATCTGGATCCAGGCGACGTATAACCCGATCCTGGACGTCAACGGCAAGGTCTACAAGGTCGTCAAGTTCGCGATGGACGTGACGGCGCAGGTCGACCGCGAGGACAAGGTGACGAAGCGCGTGCAGGACATCGCCGGCGTCCTGGCCGAGCTGACGGAATCGATCAATGCCATCGCCCAGTCGGCGCAACTGTCCACCGGCATGGCGGGAATGACGCAGGTCGAAGCCAGCACCGGCGGCGTGCTGCTGACGCGGGCGAAGGAAGCCATGGTGGCGATCCAGCACTCGTCGGCCGACGTGCGCGACATCATCGACACCATCAGCGAGATCGCCGGCCAGACGCACCTGCTGGCGTTCAATGCCGCCATCGAGGCGGCGCGCGCCGGCGAACACGGGGCCGGGTTCTCCGTGGTGGCCAACGAAGTGCGCAAGCTGGCCGAAAAGTCGGCGCTGGCGGCGCGCCAGATCGGCAAGCTGATCACGGAAACCGTCACGCGCGTCGACGAGGGCACGCGCCTGACGGGCGACGTGGAAGCGGCGTTTACGCGCATTGCGGCGTCGGTGACGAAGACCAGCGACTCGATTGCCCTGATCCAGGGCTCGACCCAGGCGCAGGCCGATTCGACGCGCAACGTGACAGCCTTGCTGAGCGACCTGAAAAGCGTGGCGACGGGCGGCTGACATGACACTTCCAAACGCGCCGGCAGCACCGCGGCGCCTGGCGCTGCTCACCATCGGCAACGTGAGCGTCGGTATCGACGTCGCCTGCGTCGTCCAGGCGCTGCCGCTGCCGCCCGTGCTGGCGCCGCTGCCGCGCCGGCGCGGCGCACTGGCCGGCGTCGTCGAATGCGGCGGCGTGCTGGTGCCCGTGGCCGACCTGGCGCGTTGGGTCGAGACGGGGCCGCCGGCTGCCGACAGTGCTGCGCGCCGCATCCTGGTGCTGCGGGAAGGCGGATGCACGATCGGCCTGCTGGCGGACGCCGTGGCGGGCTTTGCCGACGTGCCGCCGGCGGCCGTCACGCGGCTGCACCATGACGACGATCCCGACGAGGTGTTCCAGGCCTGCGTGCAGGTGCCGGAGACCGGCACGGTCGTGAGCATCCTGGAAGTCGGGCGCCTGGTGGCGCTGGCCTGCGCGTGGCACGACGCACCGCAATCCGCCGCAGCGGCGCCTGGCGGGGCGATGCTGGAAGGCGCGGGCACGACATTGTGCGCGGTGCTGCAGGTCGGGACAACCCTGCTTGCGCTGCCTGCCACGACCCTGGCGGCCGTGACGGCGCGACCGCCCATGGAACGGATCGGCATGGGCGGCAGTGCCTTTTGCCGCTGGAACGACAGGCATGTGCCGGTGGTGGACGTGGGCGCCGCGTCCGACAAGCATGCGTTGCTGGCGATACTGGAACACGACGGCGCGCTGCTGGGCATCGGCATCGATGCGGCGCTGGACATGCGCCCGCTGCGGCTGCCCGCGCCCGACGCTGCGCTGGCGACGATCTATGACGACACCGGCCAGGCCATCGACTTCATCGACGTGCGGGCGCTGTTCGGGCGCCATCCGGAAACGGCGCTGAGCGTGCGGCCCGCCGCAGCAACCGTGCCAGCGAGCGCACGCACCGCCAATACCGAGGCGCAGCTGGTCTTCGACGCGGGCGGCACGCTGGCCACACCGATCGAAGCCGTCGAGCAGGTACTGCCGTTCGACGCGGGCGACGATGCCGCGCCCGCTACCATGCCGTGGCAGGGCCGGGCCATCGCCGTGCGCGACCTGCGCCAGGTGCGCGGCAGCGGTGCCGTCCTGGTACTGCGGCATGGCGCCGGACACGTGGCCTGCGTGGTGGAGCGGGTACGCTCGATGGTGCCGCCGGGCGGCGGGCAGGTCTACACGCTGGCGCAGCCCGGGCAGGGCGGCGCCGCGCGCTTCATCACGCTGCCGGCCGAAGGTGGCTCGGTGAGTTACCGGATCGTGGATCTGACAGAACTGGTCGGTCGCCAGGGCGCCATTCCGCGCGCGGACGTTCGCTGACACGCGTCATGGCACGCTGACCGCTGCGGCGGCGCCTACGCCGGCCGATGCCCATGGCTTGCGGCATGAAAGTTATCATTATTGCCACATCAGCTGAAAATTCCCTTATGATGAGCGCGCCGTGGCCGCGCACCGCGCGGACCGGAATCCCATCTGACCGGCCGTCGCCACGACGGCATACCAAAGGAACCCATCATGACGATGAAACCGCTGTACGCGATGCTGCTGGGCCTCGGGTTTGCCTGCGCGGGTGCGCAGGCGCAGAGCCAATATTCGATTACCGACCTGTCGACGCTAACCCCCGGCAACTCGGTATATTGGCAGAGCATCAACAACGCCGGCGATCTCGCCGGCATCGGCTCTGGTGCGTATGGCCTCATGTCCTATGTCGGCGGCCGCCTGACGAGCCTGCCTTACTATCCAAGCGACCGTGTTGTCATGGGCAACAACGGTACTTTGCTGTTCAACGTGCCGACGCCCCAGCCAGAGTTCCACGGTACCCAGGCCTACGCGTTGCGCAATGGCGTCGCCGAGCACCTGCCACTGTACTCGGCCTATGGGGAGAACTACGTCACTGCGATCAATAACGCCGGCCTGACCGTTGGCTCGGCATCCGGGGACCCGCGCTGCAACGAATGGGGAAATTGCCGTGGCGACAGTCGCGCCGTAATCTTCGGCGACGGTGCGGTAACCGTGCTTGGTACGCTGAACGGGCACTCGGAAAGCGTCGCGACGGCGGTCAACAACCACGGGACCATTGTCGGCTTCAGCGGCAACAGCGCCTGGGGTGGTTCGTCGTTCATCTATGAGAATGGCACAATGCGCAACCTGGGCGTGGGCGACGACGTCACGGTGCCGGTCGCGATCAACGACGCCGGCTGGGTCGCAGGGACCGAGTGGCTCGGGGCTGGTGGCGATGGCTCCTGGCTCGTGAAGGACGGCCAGGTGGAGCATTTCACGCTGCCCGGCGCCGGCGCGCGCGTGATCGACCTGAATAACGCGGGTGAGCTGATCGGCGATTCCGGTCCCTGGGGTGAGTACCGTGCGTGGATCCGCGTCGACGGTAAAATCACGATGCTGGACGAGCTGCTACACGAGGACGGCTGGTCGGTACTGGAAGTGTACGACCTGAACGACATGGGCCAGATCGTCGCCTCGGTGCGCCGTCCTGACGGCGAATACGTGTTTGCCGTGCTGACGCCGGACGAGCCGCCGGTGCTGCTGCCAGTGCCGGAGCCGGGCACGTATGCGATGCTGATGGTGGGCCTCGGCATGGTGGCATGGGTGCGCCGTCGCCGCGACGGTGGTCAATAACGCGGCCGATCGGGCGTAAAAAAAGCGCGGCGGTTGCCGCGCTTTTTCATTTGATCGTCTGTTCGTCCGATCAGTCTTCCTTGCGCAGGTGCGGGAACAGCAGCACGTCGCGGATGTTGGGCGAATCCGTCAGCAGCATGATCAGGCGGTCGATGCCGATGCCGCAGCCGCCGGCCGGCGGCATGCCGTATTCCAGCGCGCGGATGTAGTCGGCGTCGTAGAACATCGCTTCGTCGTCGCCGGCTTCCTTGGCGGCCACCTGGGCCAGGAAACGGGCCGACTGGTCTTCCGCGTCGTTCAGCTCCGAGAAACCGTTGGCGATCTCACGGCCCACCATGAACAGCTCGAAGCGCTCCGTGATGCCCTTGCGCGTATCCGAGGCGCGTGCCAGTGGCGACACTTCTTCCGGGTAGTCGATGATGAACGTCGGCTCCCACAGTTGCGCTTCCGCGGTCTCCTCGAACAGTGCCAGTTGCAGCGCGCCCAGGCCCGAGTGGGCGTGCGGCTTGACGCCGAACTTCTTCAGTTCCGCCTTGATGAATTCCGCGTCGTTCAGCTGCACGTCCGTGTAATGCGGTGCGAACTTGTTGATGGCGCCGACGATGGTCAGGCGGTGGAACGGCTTCGACAGATCCAGTTCGCGGCCGCCGTAGGTCAGCACTGCCGAACCGTGCGCGTCGACAGCGGCCTGGCGGATCACGGCTTCCGTGAAGTTCATGATCCACTGGTAGTCCGTGTACGCCGCGTAGAACTCCATCATCGTGAATTCCGGGTTGTGACGGATCGACACGCCTTCGTTACGGAAGTTGCGGTTGATCTCGAACACCCGGTCGAACCCGCCGACGACGAGGCGCTTCAGGTACAGCTCCGGCGCGATACGCAGGAACATCTGCATGTCCAGCGCGTTGTGGTGCGTGATGAACGGTTTTGCCGCGGCGCCGCCCGGGATCGTGTGCAGCATCGGCGTTTCCACTTCCATGAACTCGTTGTCCTGCATGAAGCGGCGGATCGAGGCGATGGCGGCGGTGCGGGCCTTGAACGTGCGGCGGGTTTCCTCGCTCATGATCAGGTCCACGTAACGCTGGCGGTACTTGGTTTCCTGGTCGGCCAGGCCGTGGAACTTGTCCGGCAGCGGGCGCAGCGACTTGGTGATCAGGCGCAGTTCGGACACCTTGATCGTCAGCTCGTCCGTCTTGGTCTTGAACAGCGTGCCGACGACGCCGACGATGTCGCCCAGGTCGAACGTGCGGAACGCTTCCATCGACTCTTCGCCCGTCGTGTCCAGCGTGACGTAGATCTGGATGCGGCCGTCGCACTTGACGCCGGACGAATCCTGCAAGGTCGCGAACGCGGCCTTCTTGCCCGCTTCGCGCTTGAGCATCATGCGGCCCGCCAGGACCACGGCGACAGGGTTCGCTTCCAGGTCTTCGCGCGACTTGTCGCCGTACTGCACGTGCAGGTCGGCCGCCTTGTGCTCTGGGCGGAAGTCGTTCGGGAAGGCGACGCCTTTTTCGCGGATCGCGGCCAGCTTGGCGCGGCGTTCGGCGATGATTTTATTGTCGTCCTGGCCTGGCGCCTGGTCTTGGGTTTCCGTAGTCATGGTGATTTATGCTTCTGTAGTAGTAGTGGTGACGGCGGTGCTGGCGAACAGCGCGTCGATATTCAGGTCGGTAAAGTCGCGGGCGACGAGGATGACGTTGTCGAATTCGGCAAATGCCTCGGCCGGCAACGTCGTCGTCAGCACGACGGCACGCATGCCGGCGCGGCGGGCCGCTTCCACGCCCAGCGGCGCATCCTCGAACACGATGCAGTGTTCGGGCGGCACGCCGCAACGCTAGGCGGCCAGCAGGAACACGTCCGGGTTCGGCTTGCCGCGGGCGACGTCGGCGGCACCGACGACGGCGTCGAAGTGGCGGCGCAGATCCAGCCCGTCGAGCGTGAAGACAATGTTGGCGGGCG
>Ga0265797_10002862_pt1 | contig 28467 bp, 31 predicted proteins | sample P2T30metagenome_FD_192433 | JGI IMG/M metagenome (GOLD analysis project Ga0265797, IMG submission 192433) | Plant litter microbial communities from East Loma Ridge, Irvine, California - P2 T30 | ecosystem: Environmental > Terrestrial > Plant litter > Unclassified | place: USA: California...
TCTTGCCGTGGCCGTAGGTGGTGACGCTGGGGTCGAAGAGGCGTGTGAGGGAGTATTGGCCGGCCGGGCTGAGGTCGTTTTGGCCTTTGATCACGATCAGGGAGTGGGTGTAGAGGGCTCGCCGGATTGTGTCAAAGTCGGCTGGGCTGATGTCTTCCAGGTTGGCGCCGCGTACTTCTGCTCCGAAGGGCTTGCCGGGGATTGGGTGGACTGTGATTGTTGACTTGATGGCCATGGTTGGTTATTTGTCTGATTTTACTTGCTCTGGTGGAGAATATCAAAGGGTCGAAGCGAGGATGCTTTGTTGGAAAACAACTCCCTCTTCCTTCTTATAGACATGGTGAGTGTGGACATCATCTACCTCTCACCTTTCTCTTATCATTATCTTATCTCTCCGGTGTGTCTCGTGTCGGAGATGGCATATCTCGCTGTCTAGTCGCCTTTTGCGGCGTCGTGGCCTGTATCTTTTGTGGAGTCGGAGCTGACCGATCAATTGTCAGTGTACCCTAACCCTTGATCTGGCTATTGATTCTTCCGTCGAATCCGTCGAATTCATGTCTGCTCATCCCCGACTGTGAGCGAGGGCATCTTCCTAAAAACACAGGTACTTGATAGGATCACAACACATCTTTCGAAGGCAGGATGGTGTGGTCATGGTCCAACACACATGTCATTGATGTCTGAACCAATCAATTCGAACCCGTATCAAGGATAACTACTCGGTTCTCAAACTGTTCCCAAGGGCCAAGAAAGCAAGTACCTGCAACAGAACACCGCACATTCCAATCTCGCTATCGTCACCAACTGGCATATCACTTGCGCTCCGCTGGAGGCTCCCAGCCGGCAGACAGCGTCGTAGTCTGGGTAACGTGGCTCGTCGTCTGCGCAGCGTAGGGATCGTTGCAGCTCGTAATGGTCTGCACACTCGGGAAAGTTACAGTGTAGGCGCTGCTGGTCGTGATTGTTGTCACATAAGTTTTCTGCGACCCGCGTCAGCTCAAGTCACAAATCACGGCAATGTCGTCCCGGGGTGTACTCACAGTGGTGGTGATCGGCTCGAAATCGTAGATCACTGGACAAGTGCAAGCGGTGTTGAATGTCCAATACTTTGCGCAATTGCCTTTGTTGTCGTAACACGGGCCCTTGCCCCAGCCGGTCTCGCTCGCACCCGTCGGAGTGGTCGCGGCGACATGGACGGCGACGTGGAGAGGCTTGTCGCACAGCCTCCATTCGGGTCTCATGGGGATGGTGCAAGTCGCCATGAGTCCAGACTTGATGCAGGATCCTTTATGGATTCCATAAGGGAACTGACCAGGCGAAGTCTCGCTGGCTGTCGTGAACTCGCTGGTGCTGATGAGGATGTGGACGTCTTTGAGGACCCATTTATCGGCCACATTGGCTGTCACTGTCAAGGTGCCTTCGGTGATACCAACGCATGTATTGCCTGACGGCTCCGACTTGGCTCCGTACACGATGGCGCGGCAGTTGCTGGTAGAGTCGACGAAGACATCTCGGGCAGAGAGGAGCTGGATTCCGTCACCAACTAGCGGCGAGGCGAAGGTGGAGGTCACCAACGCGCAGCTCGCGAGGGCAGCCGTGGCAGCAAAGGATCTCATGTTTGTGACTTGCTTAGAATGATGGGGGAGAATTTGAAGATCTCTGGATATCTTGGGCTGCTGTTTGGTGAGAGATGTGTGTCAGTCGCGGCGGAGTGGGAGACTTATATCTTCGACTGACCACGACTGAGATACCGAGTCTGCATAGCGCCCTGGAATTGCAATCCAGACTCAAGCCATCGCATAAGAGTAGCACCTCGATCTGTTGTCGATGGTTCACCGCGGCCTGGTCTTGCAGTCCAGACTCCAGCCACCAAAAGGGCGTAGCGACCCGTTATTTCAGACTCAAGCCATCAATCAGACAGACCATTCCTCCAGAGAGCCTTTGGCAGCTGGACCAACCCATCGAGTTCAATTGAGTCGTACGGCAGAACAGCCAGCTGACATTCATCTTGAGTTCCATTCGTGCGTGAGGCGCCACAATTGAGGGTGAGCTTTTGCCATGTTTCTCCAGAGCCCAGACGAAAACCTGCGGTGTTCATCGCACGCCGCAGAGTTGCCAAGCCCGGATAGCTCCATCAATGATATTTTCTGTCGTGATGGATTCCGTGAACTCGATCTAGGAGGTTGGAGTGTGGAGGAAGGCGTTCCAACCACGTGGTGTGGCGTGGCTTTTAAGGCCGCCCCTTGTGTGTCTTGGCTGTGGTGGCTTCCTGGTCGGAAGAGTCTCTACCTCTGTACCTATCCCAAGAGTCAGGTCAGCACCGCTTGGCTTTCTATACTGGGCTTGGTGTTATGATATCGCGTTCCCAATCCGTGTATTGCATGGTCTTGGATCCCGCGGATCTCGCCGCCTTGGTTCCTCTAGCCTTGTAAGCAGACATCAACGTGAACGGCAGCTGTTTATATGCCGAAATGAGTACAGTACAAATGACTGTGCCGGTCAAGGGGTGCAACGTGCCAAGTTGCGTGGGGGAAACCGGTGCTCGATGCTTCCCCTTGCTCCGAGAGGAAGACTCTATGCGCACATCGAGATGACATTAAGTTATCCCTAAGATTTGTCCAGCGGTATACCGCTTCAGAGAGGGCGTGGATGTACGTAGGAAGTTGTGTATTGAAGGAATTATGAGTTGGTTTGGGGAAATTCTTTGAGGCTCGCTGTCGACCTGCCTCAGGCACCAAGTTTCCGACTGCCTTCCTAGCTTTCCCGGAGGCCCGACGAAGTCCCCGCGCGGGGAGGCGCGGGCCGCGTAAAGCTCTAAATCCATCTAGACGCCTTCCGCTCACTTCCGTGTTTGTCGCAAGTTACATAGCCCTCAAGAACTCAAGCCTCTTGCACAGAAAGATCTCCCGGCTTGTATGATGTTAAGTACTAGACCGCTTCTACCGACTCCAGTCGAAAGTATCACCTGCCTGTTATGGCCGGTATTGACGCTACAGATCTGCAATCACCGCGGTTACTGCTACTCCATAATCCGCTATTCCGTCGCTCTTTGCTAACGGCAGAGAAACGAGCTGTGCGAAGCCTCTTAAGGACTGCGTGATTCCAAATCAAGTGGCTTACATGATCGGGCTCCAGTGTGTAATGTCTCTTCCTATAAACAAAAGAATCACGAATCGCGTAGGCGATGCTAGGAGCATTCTAGGAGCTGTAAGACCGCTTCGATGTCATATTATAGATCTTGTATTCTCCGGACATCTGAGACCTATGCTACTATAGCATTGGCATCCTCGGTCTCCAAAATCACACCTGGACAAGGGCGAGGAGTAAATACCAGAGCCGCAGAAAGAAAAAGAACGCTCAAATCGCTTGCAAGCAAAACACTCAAGAACAAGAAAACCCGCCTAACCCTCGAAGTTACCCAAAACCAAAAGTACGCCTTTTTCCCTTCGTTTTTTCTTGTACACTCATAGTTCATCAGCATCAATCATGGAATCGTCGTCCGCTCGAGAACATCTCAGCAGCAAGCAGCCAACGACCGTCACCGCGACTCAACCTTGAACTGCTACTGCCGCTGCCCTCCGCCGCCACCGCCCACCATCGAGCCCGCCAACCCGCCGCAAGCAGAGTAGTACTCCGCCATAACCCTCTCCGCCTGCATCTGATTATACCGCGCCAGTCTCGCATCGCACTCGCCGTGCCCGAGCGCCATGGAGCGCAGCGCGTTCAGCTCGCTCCGGAGTTCCTGGACGTACGATTTGAGCTGCGCGTTGGTCTCGCTGAGGCGCGCGCCCTTGGCCCGGATGGTCTCGGCTTGCTTGCGTTGGCGCTGGCGGCACTTGGCGGCTGCGACTTTGTTTTTTTCGCGCAGGGTGCGTTTTTTCTCTTCGGCTTTGGTGGTGTTTTCGGCGGTGCTGGCGGTCGTGCTGGCAGTACTGCCACTGCTGCTGCTGCTGCTGCTGCCGTCGCCTTTTTGTCGGAGGTTGCGCGCTTTTTGGTGACGTTGATTGGCAGCGTGGCGAGCTCGGTGGGTTGAGATGCTTTCTGGTTGGATGGTGGGCTCTGGTGCTGAGGGCTGGGGGTTTGGGCTTTCGCCGTGGGATATTCTTGCCGTTGCCGTTGTTGGCGAGCTTGCGTTTGGGCAGACAGTTGCTGCGAAGCCTTCGATCTCGGTAGGCGGTGGCCCTACAACGCTCGGGTAAGGCATGATTCCGCAACCTTCGAGCCCAACAGTCTCGGTCGATTTCGGCGTCCCTGAATCGGAGTAGGCGGAATCATGTCTGTTGGTGTTGCTCGGGGTGTCGCATGTCGCGATTGGCCCTGGCCACATGCTCATGGGATCGATGGTGGTCGCAGGCACGCAGGGCTTCTGGTCGACGGGCTCTTGGTTTGTGAAGGCAGACATGGCATCGGCGAAGCTGAGGCTGTGACTTGTTAGTACGGATGGTATCGCGATGACGGGACTGCATGGAGCGTACCTGGAATTCTCATCTGTCGCACCCAGAGGCATCGACAGATCCGCGTCCCCGAAATCCAAAGAGTCGTATGTGGCGGCGTGGTTGTTGTTGGCAGAGCCCCATTCGGAGTTCATCTCGGTAAGTGGGAGTGAGGATTGAGCGTTGGGTAGTATGGTGTCCATGACAAGGATTATTGGCGAAGTTGTGGTTATGCTGAAGCAAGTGGTTGTGCTGGTTGGTGCGAAAGGTGTTTTCTTGTCCCACGCGTTTTCGGAGGCAAGGAGCACATGAGGCGGACCGCGCCTGCGACGTGGTTTGTCGATATATCAGAGGCTCTTTCAGGTGAAGGCAATTCCGTAGTGGTGGAGACACGTCCGCCTCCGGTGGAGCCAATGGGACCCACTCGAGCTGTTTGCCAGAACTCTGGTCGAGTCTCGGGAAGCGCGTGTTCTGGATCGACTTTGCACCGATATTCCCGTCTCTTAGCCCAAAGAAAGCAATCAGATCAGAACGATCGACTTTCAGGCGATCCGGCGCTCTGGCTACATGAGTGATGATTGGACTAGGAGACGTGGCGGTAATGGCTGGCATGGCTGGAAGATAAGAGAGGAAGACTGCAATCTCGGCTACAAGGAAGACACTGCAGAAGACAAGAACCGTGAAGCTCGCGTGGCTCGCTTCGTCGAAGGAGTTCTCCCCACATGAGATGTGATCACTCAGGACCTGGGTGGCGCAACGTCACTTTCGGACTCGAGTGCGTTGATAGCCTTTTGAGCCGCGCTTCCGCGACCGTCTTTGAAACCGTTGGAAAACTCTGCAGCTGAACCATGTCTCCAGGAGCGTTGCTGATTCGTCCTTGTGTCGGGGAAACGGCTACGCGGTTGTGAAGATGTTGGAATATGCGGATTATCGATTTGACGACGGAGGGCGGACCTTTGGCCGACGCCGAATCCTGGCTTGCTTGAGCAACCGTTTAGGTCGTTCAAGATCGGGCTTGGCGATCGATGCGGAGTGCCGATGGCGAGCATGCCCCCTTACGTTCCTGGGCATCGAAAGGAATCAGTCATGATAGCTTCGGCAGCGTCCAATCGTGGTAAGTTGTTGTATGGAAACCGCAATCCAATAAGGGAGTCAACAGGGCGAAAACTCGTACTGGCATCGCAACACTGAGCGACAGATAGCGGCTAATGTGTACCTGGCCATCAATGGTATCGCTGCGACGCCAGCCCTATAGTACCACCGGATACAACCGAGCCTGGCGACTGTCTTACTACTGTACAGCCCACAGCCCTGCCAGACCCAGTAGGGCTCGCACTTAGACATTTTGTAGGTCTCGACTACTAGCCGGATGAAAAATAGCTCTCCGCATTGGAAACGTGTGAAACGTTACACTCCAGCACGTGTCCGGGTGGCCCCACCGCCGTGCGATAACGTGTCGTCCGCACCTACCTACCTATGCATCCATCGGGGTCCGGCGGGAGGCGTAGAGACAGACAGTTTCTTGATTACTCGAGATCAACGAAAGTCAGCCAATCAGGTGTGAAGAAGAGCCCAGCTGTTCGTGGCAAGCAATTTGATGTCATGCTAACGTCGGTCTGTGGGTAATTGTTCCACCACCGCAGCCCCACGTCGAGCAATTACTGTTCTCGCTCTAGTGAGTGCCGGCATTGAATCGATTGACCAATGATAGATGTATTTGACACGGCGTCGGTCTGGACTCCGCCGCGCTCGGAGTCATCTCCTGAGCTGTCGCCGCCACTACACGCATGTTTGTCCGGGATTTCTTCAATACCTCGACATGATAGCCGTACCGAACTCGCCCCTCTCTCTCGCGATTATGCCTGAACTTGTAGAATCAGCTATCCCATGCATTCGTACACGCGTACAGCAGGGTAGGTCGGTGGATGGATGTCATCTTGACCGTAGGACACGTCACTGGAGTGCGACTAACCAGTCTCGTCTCAGCTGAGCAGCCAATCTGTGTGGCAAGTTCATCCTCGTCTGCTACTCGATTGCGATTGGGATCTGCTAGGCGTCCCCAGAACCAACTGAACCACCGAGCACAATTTCCACCGAGCAGTTGCGCCCCCAGCCTCGTGCCGGCTCCCCCGACCCTATCGAGGCGAATCCGGAAACGTGCATCAAAACCTTCGTGAGGCACATATCTGTGCATTGGCATGCAAGGAGTGCTGGATGAACTCCTCTTTTGTGATGCGATATCCGCATACCCATCCCTGTATCAATCAATACACAGAACGTCATCTTTACAGTGGGTGTTGAGTAGGTTGATATCGCGAGCCTAATAGACTAATAGTCTGCCCTCGAGCCGGCCATTCTTTGCTACACCTCTATCCGCCATCAATCATCTCATTCAAGGCAATGTCTTCAACTGAACAGAAACTTACTAAGGAACCAGTCTCGCCCACGTCCATGTCAACGCACGGATCCGAGCCGAAGATTCGCAAGCGGGTGCGAAAGGCTTGCGACCGATGCCGCATCAAGAAGACAAAGTGCGATGGATCCAGCCCATGTCTACGCTGTAGAATGGACAACGTGGTCTGTTGTGCAAAGTAATCTTGCCAAGTTTATTTCTGTTCCGACCATGAACCAGTCTCGCTGACCAGATCACAGGACGTCCCATCGATTCAGGCGCCGGAACTTTCCCCCTGGTTATACCGAGATGCTAGAAAGACAACATGCTCAACTCGTTTCCTGCGTACAGGAACTGTATCAACAGGCGAGAAGGGCCGGATCGTGGGACGAGCCACTTCCGGAAGACTCGAACCGTTACCCGTCCGTCCACAATATCCTGGCTGCGCTCAACCTGCTGGAGCCAAAAGACGACGGCAGCAAAGACTTTGAGACTTTCCATGAGGTCGTCCGGCCCATGCAATCAGACAACGACTCCCCGGCTGCTAACCTTGATCATGATGGGACCGCCAACAGCCAGGATCACCGCAGTAGTACCTCAGAGCATAGCAGGTCCCCTTCACTGCCTCGCGAAGACATCTCACCTTTCCCGCCAGAGAGTCCCACTCTCGAACCGCAATCCAGGCTCTCCAGCAGACCGCCATCGTCCTCAAAGCAGTCGACGGAGTCCTCTCCCGAACATGCGAACCAAGCCACCGAGGAGTACACCACCACCATCATGACTTCACGCATGCCATGGCAGCAAACCCTCGCCGATCACAACTCGTCGCAAGCCAAGCTCTTCACTACCCTAGCCACAACACCCCTCAACACACCCTTCTACAATACCACTTCCAACGTCTCTATCCAACAACACGGCATGCCAACACCTTCGCTCTCCTTCAATTCCCAGATCATGCCGCAAGACTACACATCGTACCAGCAACGCCCTGTGTCTGCCTCGTCGGACGCTTTCCTTTTCTCTCACGACTGGCCGAGGAACGGTGTCATGGTTGATGACAGTGACTTTTCGACTGACTTTCGCCGGTTGAGTCAGCTTGATATGGGCGTGGCTGGTGTTGAGCAGGCCGGTCTTGACCCGGGCATGATGTGATGTTGCTTCGACAATCTTTGCACACCTTTCGTCGTCTTGAATATGCACGGGCTCCGCTGCGATTGGGCTTTTCTTGCACACTTGTCGCCAGTATCGCTTGGAGCCTTGCCGGTGATGTTACCACACCATGTCTCCTGATGGGCTCTGGTGTCGATTTGTTCGCACGACTTGTGATCGGAGAAGAAACTCGGTTTCATTTCGACTCGGAGACTCCCTTTTTCACTGGAAAGATCTTCGTCCTCACCAAGTGGATCCGATGAAGTCCACTTTGCGCGCTACGCTCGACTGAGCATACCCTTGACGGTACCTGCAGCTCCGTGCCGAAACCTGCATGTGCAGTAGTCTCTCCGCAATGGTCATCTGGATACAACAATACTCACACGACTTTCTTCCTCTGGACTTCACCGATTGGCAGAAGGTAAACCGACTCATACATTCCTGCTGCTAGAACCTGGACTCACTGAATTATCGGGGTCTGCTCAATAATCCTGCCGATCTAGCGATACGCTTATGCGAGCCACTGCATGCAGGGAGTCAATAATCACTGTGGCGTACCCAAAACAAGCCCTGCCAAGCGAATCCTCAGGCACGAGACCTCTACAACACATATGCAGCCTGTCTCCAACCGCTGTATAAAGCAGGTGGATGACCCAGATCACCTAACTACCAGCCGCAGGTGCATCTCCAGACGCGACTGCTCGTATTCCGACCCGCTCTCTTGACAATATTGTCGGCCACGTGCGGCCGTCGCCTACGATGGGAGCGTGGACAGTTGTTAAAAGACCAGACCTCGGCGTCGAAGACTTACCATCTCTCAGCACAACCTCGCCATCATGTTCGGCACCAGACGACTCCTCTTTGCTACTGCGCTGACCTTCCACGCCACCGCTTTGCCTACTGCAGACCCCGACGAGGATGATTCCGCGTGTTGGACTTCCTCGAGCGATTACAAAACATCTTCCGAGCAATATGAAGAGTCATACTTCACGGAGTTCGTCACCGAGATCGAACACGCCTCGACGTCTACCGTTACGGATGTGTCCATGACGACTCTATGCGACGGAAAGGCCAGGCTCCTCGAGCCCTACAAGACCATCACCGTCACCTCGACCGAGACGGTGGAGTCGCCGACACCAACGGTATTTCAACTCCCATACACAGAGCCCACGCCGACGTGCACCATTGCCGACTCCGCTTGCGCCGCTCTCACCTCTGCTCACCACTTGGGCCCCAAGTTCTGTTTTCTTACTAAGACTGTGCCTGACGTCCCGTGCACTTCCGACGCGTCTCAGTGGTGTTGGGTTTGGTACGACGCGCGATATGCTACGCTCTTGTACTGGCCTGTGCAAACTGTCTCTGGAGATTTCTGCGCGCAAAACGGCACTGTAATCGCCCAGCCGACAAGCCCTCCCGAACCTAACAAGGCCGTCGTAGACGGCATTACCATGACCAGTCCTACGAACTACATCAGTTTCGACAACATCTACGCGGACCGGACCAGCAAGGTCGGTTTCCGCCAAGCGCATCGACAATGCGGCGGCCCAGCCAAAGAGAACGTTGTCCTCCCAATCACAGAGTCCTTCTACAGCGGAAACTACGCCGGTGACCAGTCCTGGAGCTTCAACTTTGCAGATTTGAACACCGTGCCCGCCGAGGCTTACAGCAGACAGTCCAAGTGCGCGTATGAGCCCGAGTCCTGCACTGGAGCCATTGCTGTCCAGGCTGAGTACACGCCGATCATCAACATGGACATGGACTTGGCGGACCTCAAGCCTGAGGAATGGAAGGCGGCTGGCTGTGGTGTGGCAGGCGGGCAGGCTTTTGGCATGCACCTGGTTGCTTTGGCGACTCCCGCGCCTACTGTGGTCAACAAGATGCTTATGAACTGAGACTGAGTTGGGGACAGCTCTGGTGCAATGGGACTGGAGACGGACGAACTGCTGTGATTTTCATACTTGTCAATATAACTCTTCTTCCATTGGCTGGCTGAGTGATGTTGGGTGATTGTGACGAGATCGCAGGCCTGCCATCATTGTCTGAAACGAGGAATCAGCAGAATCTTTTATCATCCTGCCAATTTAAGCCGAAGTTTCGATTCTTGCCTATGCCGACTCACGAGGAAGCTCCACTGTGGTGTCATAAGCGCTAGAGAGTGCATGCAGACTCACAGGTGCAGGTACGAGGAACGATAGCTGTAGGCTCCCGCTCCAGACGCTTGCAATCGCTCAACTTGGTATGCCACGGTGGCACTAAGAGAAGATCACTTGCTTGCCCTCATGTATAAGGGCCGGCCGAAGGATTCGACCCCACTCATCATGAAAAGCCCAGCCGAGCTACAGCAGCCTAGGGTTAGTGCTGTATTCTAGCTGCATGTCTACTGCAAGCCATCCCGTATTCACAGGCGAAGCTGAGGTTTTACTGCGGGAACTGAGAGAAGACTCTATCCGCCTGTTTGCAATTATAAGAGGACATGACCGACCCGTTTACAGATGGGGACGTCGTAACTCACCCTCAGCACACGTCCACACGATGAACATCAATCGAGCCCTCGCTTTCTCCTCTCTCGCCGTGCTTGCTTCAAGCCTGCCTGCTGCAGAGCCAGGCGATGAGAACTCTGCGTGCTCATCCTCCTGGATCTCTTACGACTCAGCGTGGACCGCATGGTATGACGAGGATCATCCCACTACCACGGTCCTCACCACAGAAGTCGGATATCCCGAGTTCGACTACAGCGTTCCATACACAACTCTCTGCGATGGATACCGTCGAGCCGTCACGAGCCGTGCGACTGTGCCAACCACGACGTATGATCCTCCCAAGACATCCTCTTTCCAGGAAAGCTACCCTGAACCGGAACCGACTTGCACCATCGCGGAGACTGCATGCACGGCCATCATCTCCTCCTACTCTTCCGCCAGCACCGCCTGGGCGAACGACGAAGCCTCGACCAGCCCGGGACAGCCGCACTGCACCACGTACCGGCCTTGCGACAGCCCGGAATACCCCGGCGAAGACTATTGCTTCCTCGAAGGCAACGTGAAAACCGTGTACTACTGGCCCGTGACCACACAATCCGGCGACTTCTGCACCTCCAGTGGTTTGACGGTTGTCCCAAAACCGACCAGCCCGCCAAACCCAAACACAGCGGTCATAGACGGCCGAACTTTCGTCAGCCCGACGAATTACGTCTCGCTCGGCCCCATGGAAGCCGTCCTCCACATCCGCAGATATCGCGACGTGCCCAACTGCGGCGGCACCAGCTATAGCGGCGTCGTCGTCCCCGTCACCGGAGCGATGACCACCAAAGGCCTCGATGGCTCGAGGTCGAGCCTCAACTTCGAGGACCTCAACACGATGAAGTTCGAGGACTTCAAGGCGCAGAGACGGTGCAAGAACAACCCTTGCGCTGTTATCGAAGGGTTTTACACGCCGGAGCTGGCGCTGCCGACGGAGGTGTTGGATTTGCAGCCGCAGGAGTGGAAGGCTGCTGGGTGCCGGGGCACGGATGTTGGGTATGTGTTTCTTGATGAAGAATTTTTGGAGACGACGTGGTGGGCATCGCTGACAGATTTCGCAGAACGTCGTACTATCATCCACAGATGGTGCCTCTTGTCACGCCCGCCCCGGTTGCGAAGGGAAAGTGGCTTTGAGAGGATTGGGAGATTGGTGAGAGTGGCTGACGGCTGCGAGTTGGTTGAGTAGAAACTCGAAGCGATCTTTCCGAGAAAGCGATGCTCAATGTCCCTTTCTTCTCCCGGTGTACAGCTCGAAGTCTACAGCTCGGTTTGCATCACCTTACCGTCTTGTCGCACACACCCCGAATTTCTCACCGAATCGGCGTAGGAGTCTGTTGAAGCCCTTTTGACGGTCGATCTCCAAGCTGCACGCAGGCAGTGTGTGACACGTCTCTTGACAGATTTTGCGAGTCCGATTGACTTCAAATTCGACGGCAGCTGTTATGATATGGCTTGCGTTTCGATGTGACTGGTGGAGAGCTTTTGACTTTTCGCAGGCTCGTTCCATGCTAGCTACTCGGCGGGTCCGCAAGTCCACGAGTACACACGTGGTCCCACAGTAGCGTTTCCCAATCGAGTATCTTGCTCAAACCTTGGCCTAGACCCTGCATGAATCCATGCATGTCATGTGCACCCGATCTCTGCGACCGGCGGAGCCTGAATTCCATTTGAGATCTTGTTATCGAACAGTCTTCTTGTCTGAAGTCCTCCCGTTGTTCGACGGAAAGCCACCAGATCTTTGTGCGTTGAACTCTGCTTCTTGTTCGGCTAGGAGTTTGAGCTGGTTCTGGTAGTCCTGCTCGGCTTCTTCGGCGGTTCGGGTGCGGTCTGGCATGATGTCGGGCGTTTCTTCTTCTAGTTCTTGATGGATTTCTTGCGGTTCGGTCGACTTTGTGACTTTGGCTTGCGGGTCCATGGTTAGTCGGTTATCGACGTCTGACGGTATTGGTGCAACAGGAAGAAGTGGTGATGGTTGAGTGACAGGCCGCCTTAGCATCAACGAGTGCGAGTACCCCGATAACCCAAAGGTACTTATCGATGAGATGATGAACGAGGGAAATTCGCAGCCGTTCTTTGACAGGACATAAGTACGCGAGACTGAATGAGGCGCAGTACAAAGCACTGTCCTCAGGGCTCGTGTAATTTATCAATGACCCGTCTTTCCGTAGTATCAATTGTTTGCGTTAGTGTCGGTATGAAGCAGAACAGTCAAGGCTGTTGTGAACATGCTCGTATTTCTGACGAATCAGACAACGCCTCAGCCACAGCTGGAGAGTGAATCAGATGTTCGTCATCCCGACGAGGCACTGGTGAGACCCACTCGAAGTCTATTCTACATGGGTAAAAGCTTTCATTATTCGACTCGCTGCCTCATTAAACATGCATCGGACAAGTAGGTTTCGATGAGCCCGATTAGCCAGTCTAACAACCATCATCTGAAACGACTATATCACGCCATCCCATCGAAAATCGCACCTTCCCCAAGTCAGCATGGCCGGCCTCCTCTTCATCACAGCCCCAAAAGCAATTCACAAGAACATCAACGAAGCCATTCTCAGCTTGCTTGCAAGATTGAGACCACTCGCAGGGTGATCTTGACGTTTTCAGACTGGTGACCGACAAATCTGGCAAGCAAGACGACCAGGATGCGACTCACATCCCTTTGGATCGCCTCCCAGAGAATGCTTGGACTGCTGCAGACCTCGAAGATATCGAAGCGTATTGCCTGCATCTCAGACAAGTCGAAAACGACGAGCAGTTAGGTATCGATTTGTTCGTTGTGATCGACTTTTTTGGCATCAAGAACAAGACTTGCATCCTGGCTAGCATGCCGGACAATTACTACGAGAACCCAGAGACTTTCTGGGGGAGATACGAGAAAATCCGCGTGCCTTGGGGTGATCTATATATCATCTGGTGCAATCTCAACATTGCGAACATGAATTTCGAGGAATTTGTTGAGGAAGAGGAAGGGGATGAGCAGGGTTGGTTCACATATCAGAGCGTTTACGAAGGTGATGAGGAGCATCAGAAGGGATTGGAGAGGAGGGATAGGAAGCTCAGGGCATGGCGGCGGTTGGGGCATGTTTGATTGTTTCGCTGTTCGGATGAAACATGCAATTGAAGTACGTATAGAGTCGTACGTCTCTTTCAGCAAGCAAAAGACCCGATTCTGTTTCATTCACAAGGCTCTCCGCTTCCAGCCTGCCGTTCAAAGTGATCCTCCAGGCCACCGATAGCGAGCTCTAGGGGCACTGGGGTCGTATCTGGCGCTCATCTGGACACTGCCCTTCACGTGGGTATCGCTACAACTGTACGGCGTCGTATTACGAGTCACATGGTAGCCCCAAGTCCAATCGCTGATGAGATTATCTCGCCGTGCAACCGACGGCAGAAGTCTCACTACCTCGTCAGGTATTGGCGACATATCGCTGCGAATGTCGTAATCCGTCGTCGTCTCATACTCTCCGACCTCAGCAATGACTTCGATCTCATCAGCACTCAACAGCTCGTTTCCTTCATCCTCCGTGCCTATAGGTTCCGACTGCACAGATTCTAGTCGCAGCGGCACGAGACCGGAAGCAAGGGCTTCCAGTTCCTCCCCCATCGGAGGGTTGCCTTCTTGCCAGCAGACGTGAGAGATCGCCAGAGTTTCTGTCCGAATAAGCGCTCTCATCAAGACATCTTCGCTCTCGGCGAAGCCGGCTTCGACGTCGTTTTCATCGGCGAAACCGCTGACGTACCAGACAGCGTTCTTCTCGACCAGGTTTCCGTCGATCACAACAACTGGATCGGTGTTGTCTGTCTCGGTTTCATGAGTGCGGATGTATGCATGCGGTGCGTTCAGGTAGTCTTTGGGTGCTTCGATGATATTTAGGTGTAGCAGCGGGTTGAGGTTAACTTTTGCTCCTTTCTCGGACGTTCGTTTGAACTCATCGAGCTGAGTTGCGCTGAGGTCTGTGACGAGGAATGCCTTGATTATATTGGCGGCTGGCTTCCCGGGTGGTATGACACGGACCATGTTGTCGTTCGGGTGGACTTTTCATGATCATACTCAAGAAAATGTTAACTTGCTGATCACGAAGACAGAAGGGGATATCAGTGCAAATGAGTAATCATGAGCAAATGTACATGAGTTCCAGTGACCTGTGTTCTGGACCATCGGATCCCTGATCGTCGCTAGCGGATCGTCACAGGCAGCCAAGTGGAGCTGTACCAATCTTTACGTTTGGTAGCGTCAGAGGGTCGTTAGAGTGGCCAATCGTCTTGCGTGGCGCTCTAGGCACCAGTATCCATCGTTTTGGCTTCACCGTTAAAGAATTCCTCCGCTGACTGGATGAATTTACGAGAACTTCTGTGTTCTGCGAATCAATCTGGAGGCCGAATCCTGTCGACATGGCAGTGCGAGCGTTGTTCAACTGTGGGCGTAAGAACCTGAAATCTCTACATAAGTATTCATTCCACTCTCGACAGATCGCCTCCTCCCTATTCATACAGCGCAGACTAGCAGAATACCGAAGACTTGATCCATCATGACCAACGAGACGGAACATCCCCACATGCTCTCACCAGAAGAAGCTCTTGTAGCCGAGAGCCAACGCCAGCATGCCGTTGAGGCAGGATACAAGTTGAGAGAATTGGAAGTGCACGTGGAAGGGCAGAAGGAAGCTCTCGGCGACAGTCACTTTGACACACTGGAAGCCATGCACGACCTCAGTCTCGAGTACCAGTTCTCTCAGCAATGGGACAAAGCCGACAGCCTCCAACGAAAGATCATCGAGATCAGGATTCAAACACTAGGCGACACCCACCCGGACACTCTATGCAGTATGATCGACCTGGCGCCCATCATAGACCAGCGCAAAGGCGGTGACGCATTCGAGAAATTCTCACTCGATCTTCTAGCCACTCGGGAGCGTGTCCTTGGACACTCGCACCCAGACACCCTCGAGAGCGTCGAGCAGCTGGCAATCTGGTACGAACAAGAGAGGAAATGTGAAAAAGCTTTGCCACTGTACGAACGGATCGAGACCACGCACTCCCACGCTGACGGACTCGACCACCTTGAAACCATCGAAGCCTCATGCGGCATCGCTCGCATGTTGCTGATGCAGGGACGCTTGAGCGAAGCGCTGGAAAAGCAATCCGCCACTTATCGGAGGAGTATGGCGAGGTATGGGCCTGAGCATGACTCTACTCTTGCCAGTGCGGCGGACTTGGCTCGTATTGCGAGGGCGCAGGGGGACGTTCAAGAGGCTGCGAGGTTGGAACAGGCTCATGCGGATCTTTACGTCGAGAGATTTGGGGAGGATTTCCATACTGGAGTGCTTAGGCAGATGGATTGAGTTGATGGGTAGCCGTGAAGATGGCTCATCGGATTACTCGTGTTCAGAAAGATCAAAGCTTTTCATCTTCACTTCCATGACTACGCCACAGTCCGGGGAGACGCAGCCTTGTTTGTACTCATCGTGACACTTGGAAACCATGACTCGAACTTGTGAGCTCTAAACCGGAAATGGTGATGAGACACGGTTAGCGGCTGTGATCGTTGTGTCACGCACTAAGCCCTGACCGACGGGTCGCAGGGCCTAGTATATGTTTATGTTGTTGCCTAATTGTCAAGTGAGATTTTCGACATCCCATCGTGTGCTACATATATGAGTTCTTGTTGAATTGCATTGCAGATAGTTGGTGTCACGCCCTTTAACGATGGATCTCTTCCGCTCCCCCACGTTCGACTCTCGAGTAAAGCAGCTCATCGACAAGCATCACATTCCTGGCATCGCTATGGCAATCACTCAAAATGAAGAAATCGTTTCGGCAGCCTATGGTCTCGCCTCAATCAACTCCGCTCAATTGATGACCACCGACACACTGTTCGACATCGCATCGGCTTCAAAGTCTCTGACAGCGGCCTCGGTCGCCCTGCTAGTCGAGAGTGACGAACATGCCGACGTCAAGTATGTTGCACGAATGTCAGACTTGCTGCCTGGTGATTTCGAGATGCCGGGCGAAGATCACAAGGGCGTTACTCTCGATGATTTGCTAGGCCACAGGACTGGTTTGGCGTCGTAAGTGTAGCCCTGATTTTTTTCGCTTCCACATGACTGATACCTTCTTTCCAGCAACGACTATGCATTCTTTGGGCCAAATGCGAAACGCCCAGATGATGCGCGCTCAGTCACCAGGAAAATCTGTGACTTACTACTTCAAGTTCCGTTACGCACGGAGTACGTCTACTGCAACGCTATGTACACCGTCGCAAGCTATCTTGTAGAGCAAAGGAGCGGACTCTCTTTCTCCAAATACCTCCATCGACATTTCTTCAAACCTCTCGGAATGACATCTACTTCTTTGCAGCCCAAAGAGGCACGATTAAAGGGACTTGAGGACCGGATCTGCCAAGGACACTTGTGGGAAGACGACAAACAGGAATACATGGCATTCGACTTCCCAGACACTCCTGAAGGTCAAGGTGCTGGCTCCATCATCACCTCGGTAAATGATTACATCAAGTACGTCAAGGCTGTCATGTATAAGAGGGCTCCATTCAACGAACAAGTCTACAAAGGCATCATGAAGGAGAGAACCATCATGGGCCTGGAGACGGAGAAGCCTTACCCGTTCTCATCCCCGAGGATCTACGCCGCAGGGTGGCGGTTGCATTACTACCGCGGCTATCAGGTTGTTGCTCATCAGGGTGGGATTCCCGGTTGCAGTACCACACACTTGTTCTTGCCGAATCTCAAGTTTGGATGTGTCATCTTCGCTAACGCTGGAGGTGCTGATTCTGTCATATCAATCTTAGTGCATGAGTTGATCGACGAAGTGCTGAAAGTACCACAAGACCAGAGACTAGACTGGGAGCAGGTCGAGAAGACAATGTCCTACGAGGAAGAGATCACTGGACCTGCGACTGTCGCTCATGGCGAATCCCTCCCGTCTAGCAACCCAGGACAGCCCAGACCGCAGGAACGACCTCTGTCAAGCTACACAGGCGAGTATCGGCACCCAGGCTACGGCAGCATTGAAGTGAGAGTCAAAGAAGGCCAGCTCTTCGTCGATGCCAACGATCGCTCGCTGGCGGTCGAAATGAACTTTGAGTTCTTGCCTGAGGAAACGAAGTTTGTTGCCTACTTGAGCCGCCGGACTGAAGGCATATGCGACCGGGTTCCTGCAGGGCTTCGATTTGACGACAATGGGTGTTCTTGGCTTGGTATCGAGTTGGACGAGCCGAAGATCTTGGTATGGTTCGAGAGAGTTAGAGGGGAAGACTCTAGACAGCAATCGAGGACTTGAAAGCTCGGAACACATTGAACTAATATGTCAATCACCTCTTCTGTTGAGTCCCCCATGCGAGTCTGAGGCTGCGGAGTGCATAGAGAGCCTGTTGTTGTGATGGTAATTCTTATCGGCGTGATTGTTCTGTCAAAGTTTTGAGAATATCCACTCAGCCTCACCAGCCCAATGGTCCCACCCCGATGCTCAGGAATATGCAAGACATGGTCCGAGGTCGATCAAATCCAGGGTTCGCAATTCCTTCGTCCAAACTCTCCGGCATCGTCAGCGAATGAAAGACCCTTGATGGGTAGCGTAACGGTCAGTCAGCGGAGCCTGGGCCAGGTGGCTGAGATATCTCGTAAAGTCGACGAATAGGCATCGGCCGGCCGGACAGGTCGAAACCTTCGCCTGCTCGTCCACTTTTACTCATTCTCGATCACAAGTCATGGCGTTCTTCACATCCTACACTTTCGTCAGAGGAACAGACTACACTGCATCTTTGACAAAGGTCTGGTGATGACGCCCTGATCGCCACCACACATGCAATGTTGACAACAGAAGAATGCAATCAATACATCCAGGATGGCGCTGTCACCAAGCCCGATGCTGACATCTCCGGGATAGGCGTCATCCTCGCCTTCCTCATCAGCGCCTATGTCTCTTTCGCCGTAGTGCTCGGCGCCTACCTCTTCGGCATGGTCGAGCCAGATTTGTTGGCGCCAGCCGACGTCAGGATAATGCGTGTCCGATCGCGAATACACAAACATCCTCGACTACACCACCTGATGCAGCACGCCATTCTGGTTCTGAGCGACCAACAAATCGTTACGGGAGTTGCAATCATGGCTGCGGGATTTGTTGGTCTGCGGAGTGGCGAGACCAATGTCTACCATTATCAGATTGTGCTGTATCTTGCCTGGCTGGCGAGTTCGGTCCACCTCTCTGCTCTGACGTTCCTGCGGCCCTTCTTGGAGAGCCATCCGGCTGTGCGAGCCTGGCGCCTGGTGGGCATGGTGGTTCTGTTCCTCATGCTCATCGTTGGTCTCGTACCCACCGTTTCATACGACTGGGGTATTATAAATATCTCCGACCCAGGCGACGCAACCATCGGGATATACGACAAGACGGGCTGGGGCATTCCTGCTCGGTGTTTCTGGGCCAGGACGTACGGAGACGGAGTCAATGACGATGCACCGATCGGTTATGTCCTGCTCGTCGTGTCATACCTGTGGAAGGTGGGCGACATGTTCACTTCCACACGAACGCTCTTCGCCTTGGGAATTCGTGGACCGACCGAAAGAGGGATCGAGCACGTCTTGTCCATCGCCGCGAGGCGTTACGTGCTCACTCGCCGGAGAAGGTACCTGTGGCTCTTTCGCCTTCTGTTGGTCCCTTTCATCCCTTTCATCACTTTGATGGAGTTCTTGAGCTCTCTCTCTGCTTCGCTCTGGCTTTCGCTGTGGGGACTTGTATTTGGGGCGATACAAGTGGTGATCCCGCGGCAGCAGAATCTCCTGCAGACTGCATCGAAGGAGAGCGAATGGGGTTTCAGTCAGCTCATTCCTATGATCTTACTGATACAGCCCCTGGGCGCGCTGACCGAGCACATGTGGGTTCGTGAGGCTCATGGAGAACAGCATCAGATCGACGAAACGAAGTTCGCTGAGACGTCAGAGGAGAGCGAGAGCGCACCCGCACTTCAGTCGTTGCTGCCCAATAGCTCTGGATCGGCTTCAGAATGCAAGAAGTCTCTGATGGAGATCCTCGGGGAAGAGAGGCCCCCACGAAGTGAGAGAGTGGCTTCCGAAGCCAAGAACTCAACTTTGACAACCACGGAGATGGTGCTTTCATCGCGGCTCGGCGTAGTGTTGCTAGTCTTGATACAGCTGACTCTGGTCGGCGGGACGTGCTTCATCCTCTTTCTCAACGCTGTGTCGATTGGCTATGCCAGAGGGGAGAATTGGTTCTACGCCTTGGTAACGCTCGCATTCTATGTTGCCTCTTCATGGCTGGCAGTCATCATCATCAGTCCGTTCGGCCGGCTGGGCATGGATCCGTTCCAGTACGGCAGGAACCACACTGAAAGTGAGGACTCATAGAAAGCTTATAGCTGGAACTTGAAACTCGACGACCTCTCCACGGTCCCTCGGTCCACGTCTGACTTCCTGCAGGATCAGAAAGATTCATGAGGCAGCTGTGATTTGTAAGCTGTCGTCATAATCTTCCCCAGCCACAGACACGGGGCTCGTGAGCCTCGTATGAAGCAACTGCCGCTGCAGTACCTACCGCTATCTAATCGCTTCCAATAACCGGTTGCTAAACAGTCTCAACTCACGCCACCATCAACCCAACATGCCATTCTCACGACTCTTCAACGTCGTCGGCGCCCATGCCGAAGGCGAAGTCGGCGACGTCGTAACCGGTGGTTTCCTTGACATCCCAGCGAAAACAATGCACGAAAAGATGCTCGCCTTTTGGACAAAACACGACCAGATCCGCCAGCTCCTGCTCAACGAACCTCGCGGGCGCGAAGCAAAGTGTGCAAATCTGATCGTCGTGCCTTGGGACCCTACAGCTGATGCGGGGTTTCTGATCATGGAGAGCGAGGAGTATGCGCCCATGTCTGGTTCCAACGCGATCTGCGTCACGACCGTGTTGCTGGAGACGGAGATGGTGCCGATGCGGGAGCCAAGCACTACTGTCAGGCTGGATACGGCTGCGGGGCTTGTTGTTGCGACGGCGGAGTGCAAGGATGGGAAGTGCGTGGCTGTGGAGCTTGAGAATGTTCCTTCGTTTGTCCTGGCGCTGGATCTCGAGGTTGATGTCCCTGGGTTTGGACCTGTGCTTGTGGATATTGCTTATGGAGGGATGATGTTCGCTCTTGTTGATGCGAGCTCCGTGGGCCAGCGACTTGACGATTTTGGCCGGAATGGAGCGGCGCTTGTCGAGTTGGGCGAGCGGATCAAGCAGGCTGTGCGAACGACCTTTACGCCTGTGCATCCGGAGAATCCAGCCATCAGCGGAGTGACAAATCTGGTCTTCACGGAGCCGTTGACTGCAGCTGGAGATGAGATGACCGGAAGAAATGCGACGGTCGTGCCCCCTGGACGACTCGATCGGAGTCCTTGCGGGACTGGAACAAGCGCTCGTCTGGCCGTGCTGCATGCTAAAGGTCTCCTTGATGTTGGTAAGGTGCTACGATACCGCAGTTTCAGTGGCTCAGAATTTATCGCTCGAGTGAGCCATGCTACTTCGGTTGGCCATTATCTGGCGGTGGTTCCTCTTGTGAAAGGCAGAGGCTTCATTACAAGCTTTCAGCAAGTTGGTGCTCGACTCGATGGATCCGTACCCTTGTGGCTTCCGTGTCAGTGATGCGTGGCACAATGTCGAGCAAAGCGTGTTGCCGGAACACAGACGAGAATGCACGAGAATCATAAACGACGAAGATGGGACACTGTTTGAATCGCCGAAGTAAATAGTCGATCAATCCAAGTGAGATACCTATCATCATATCTGACGTGATTCTCGGAAGTATTTGTCGCCTTTGCGAACACAAGCTCGTATTCTAGTAACCTTCCGCCGTTAAGATAAACAGTAGTAGTACTGGCACAACGCGCAAACATAGCGCACCGATTTGGCTTCGAAACATAACACTTAGTATTGCTAGTAGATCATGTAAAGATGTCAAGTCCAATACGGTAGTATGATGGTGTTTGAGTCATACAGCTAGATCACTAAACCAGCTATGATCATTGCAATCAGCAGCTGCCGGCTGGAAGGCCGGCAAGAAACAAAACCCGTCCATCGATCCTCTCTACTATCCAAAAGCCGCAAACTGACTGGCCCTCTTATCCTTGTCCGCCACATCGCGATCTTGATCGGTGACGCTTGGTCGATGCGCCAGCGGATCTTCAAAAATTGAGACCCGAAGCTTTCCACAGAACTCGCGAAGTTCGATGACAACGTGCGGCACTCTCAGACGAAGGCACTCCTGTATGGGCGAGACTGCTTTAAGGAGTGTCTCAAAGTTTGCTTATGTCATCATTTGACTTGAGTGGATTTAGAGTTGCCAAGACCGCAAACTATAACGGTCTTGGCTTTCTTTTGCGGGTGGTGAAGTGCCAATCAATACCTATCTCTGCCTACTTGAGGCATGCTAAAAATGTACCCAAATCGAACCAACCGATGGGAGAGAATGTGTGTGTGATGATGTCCACATAGTAGGAACATTCGTGATCATTGAGATTGTACACAAGGCGAAACTGGCTCACTGAGGACAAAAGCAGACTCCTTTCCAGATTACGACTTGACGTTGCCATTCGCCCTGCCCGAGCTGGTCAAAGAGAGGCGGGTATATCTGGCATTTGCCTGCAATCTCGTGTTGCACCTTGAAGATGTCGCCAGATGATATCGTTGAGGGTAGCCACACCCACAATCCCGATCCTTCTATGCATCCTTCCGCTGCGTCGGTGATTGAACCTTCGGCAAATGCAACAGTGAGGAGCGCACAACACGGCCCACAAAAACCCCGCAGCATCGACTCGGTAGTTCCACCCATCGGAGAAATACCATTGCATATATCTGGTGAGAACGAACACAAATTTGCTGGTTTCGATCACCGCCATCGACATGAATCCCATCCTGGCAGCGGTATTCAGCCTGGTGGCCTCGGTTTCGGCAACTTACGTCCCTCCAAGCTCGGATTCGATCGGCTCGGATTTACAGATCTTGCTACACAATGATCTTTACGGCAACGAAAGCACCCGTCAGGATGCAGTGATCGTTGTCGGTACAGCTGGAACTTACAGGCAGGCAGAGAAAGCTTGTATAGCTCTTTCCGAGTCTCTTTGGACTCCCCCAGCTGATTACAAGACCGCTGACTTCCTTGACTATGTCTCGTATCAGACGAATCATGGAAGAGGACCAGAACACAGCCGTGTATCGTCACCCCGTCCCAGGGAGCAGCGGTACTACGTTGCTGGCTCTGGGTCTGATGGAGCATGCATGACTATCGATCTTTCCTGTGGTGAATACCAATCAGTCGCTTGTAACACAAAGTTGCCGGCTTTGTGTACACAGAGTGCACCCTTGTCCTATGCCAACATCACAGACACAAGCCCAAGACGACAGACCAGAGTCTCGAGCGGCAAAGCTGTCTACAGAGGCTGGCGTGACAAGCTCAGCTTCCGCTTCCTGGGAATCAGGTACGGATCGTATCCAGAGCGCTTCACAGACTCCTCTCCCACGGTGCCTGCTGGCGAGATTGATGCCCTCGACTTTGGCGCACAGTGTATCTCCAGAGGCAGCAGGACTGGACCTCTCCAAGGCGCTGAAGATTGCCTTTTCCTCAACATTTACACGCCTTACTTGGCCAGATCTCGCAGAGGCAAGGACAAGCTGCGACCGGTGATGTTCTGGATACACGGAGGCGCTTACGTAGGCGGCACTGGATCTGATCCGACTTTTGATGGTGACAACCTGGCTTCGAGAGGGGATGTTGTGGTCGTGACCATCAATTACAGGCAAGATTTAGGGCATCTCTTGACATGAGACAGACATTGACTCTTCGTTATAGGCTGGGCACATTTGGCTTCTTCGTCGGCCCGGAAGGCTCTGGACTGTCGGGCAACTACGCTTTATCGGATATCGTGTCCGCATTGAAATGGGTGAAACGCAACATCGCAGTATGGCTGGCGCCGCTGACCCTACCTTGACCTTCACTGACAAAGACTGCAGGCCTTCGGTGGCGACCCTTCTCGCATTACGATCTTTGGACAGAGCGCTGGTGCTGGTGCTGTAAGAGCAATGTTGATGTCGCCAAAAGCATCTGGTCTGTTCTCAGCAGCGATAATGGAGAGCATCCCGACGCCGCGTATGTTGGATTTTCGCGTCACGGAGGCATGGAGTATACTGACAAGAGCGCAGCTACATACAATGTCTTCCTGACGCAGGAAGAAGAGATTGAAGCTCAGTCAAATGTCATCCTCAACTCAACCAGTTGCGCCAACGGCACTGTCGACGACCAAGTCGCTTGCATCCGCGCATTGAGCACCGATGACGTCGCGAGTGCAAGTGGTATTGCAAATAATGTCGTGATTGATGGCACATACATCACCCAACCGTACATCTATTGGAACGGTACAGTACGTGACCGACCATTCTAGCAACTCAGATAACACGACTGATCACTGTTTCACAGGGCACGATCAATGCCGTTCCTGTCATGCTGGGTAACATGCGAGACGACGGGTGAGAATGGAGGAGACAGATATTCAGGAATTCTACTAATCATGCTCTCCCAGTGGTACCGATCTCAATTGGCTCGAGACGGATAATTTGACTCTGAGTCTTGCCAACAACTCTTTGCCCATCACACCAGCAACAAATCTCAGCGCTGTGTTCCCGGTGCCTCCCCAGAACAACGAGGTTCGTGGCATCTGGAATGTCACCAGCGCCGTGTCAACCGAAACCACGTAAGATCTTCGATGAGTGACCAGAGAGTACTAGCTGACGATGTGATTTCCAGCTTCGCTTGTCTGAACTATGCCTTCGCTAAGGTGGCTGCAACCACGGAGTTGCTCCCTTCCGTCCACTACTTCGAATTCAATCGCAGCTATCAGATCCCAACGTATCCATCAGAACCTCAAAACTTCGTGAGTGTCAAGTATGCATGGAGACATTTGACATACCAACCGTACTGACGACTGCGCAGGATCTTTGCAACGCTCCCAAAACGCCCACCCACCCAAACGGAGACCCAGGAGGCGAATACTTCAAATGCCACTCTGGCGACCTGACCCAAGTCTTCGGCACCTGGCGCCGCCTCGGACTACCAGAACGAGACCCGAACGATACGCCCTTCACACAATCCATCATGGACTACTGGACCAGCTTCGCCCGCACTCACGACCCGAATCCTGATGCTGCGTATTTGCGGGCTCGAGGCTACGTGAATACAACCGCGCAGATTGGGGAGAGTGGGCGTTGGGAGGCTGTCAATGCCGCTGATCCGACTATGCGGTATCTCCAGTGGCCATCTAGGGAGCAGCCGCTGGGTCGTGATGCGCAATGTGCGGCTTTGGATCTGTCTGTTGATTACTTCTTGCCATGAAGGGCTAGATGAAATCAGAACGACAAGTTGCCGTAGCGGGACATGCGTGAGTCAACATCATGGCTCAGGGTAGAGGCACAGCAGAGCATGATGGCTAGGTAGAAGCAGTAGAGGATAGATCAAGACTTGACCGTCTGGATGTTCAGACTCGGCCTCACGTTTGATCATTTTTCTGCACACGTGCTGTGTGTCGTCCGAAATGCAGATCGCTATGTGACATCGAGGTGCGCATTCCAAATGCACACATATCTTCGCTCATGCCCACAATGACTCCGCTGCCCGATTTCATCTCGCACTATCTCATCAGATCACCGCAGACCCAGCTCGACCACCCCTGTTGTAATCTTCCTCGTGCTAGCTTTCCTCGGATTAGGAGCCTCGAAGATAGCATCCAAGTCTTCCAGAGTCCTGGACTTCGTCTCAACGAAGAAGAAGTAGATGAACGCGAACTCGAAGCAATCCCAGAACACGAAGAATACGTAGAACCAATAGCCTATCTATGGCAGCATGTCAGTACGGTGGCCTCAATCCAGATACATGCACAACCGGACCCACTCACGTTATTGAGAGCAACAGGCGCAGCAAAAGTATTCACGAACCCAGCGCAGCCAGACGTCAGCTGGAAGACGCCCATGCCTTTGGCACGCATGTCGTTTGACAGGACTTCGCCTGGGTAGATTGGCTGCATCGAAGTGAACGCGAGTGCAAACACCGAGCCGAAAACGTAGATGAAGGCGATCGAGGCGACGGATGCTGGCTTGCTGCCGGTCTGGACGAAGTCGGCTGCTGTTCCCGCTGCGATTGCCAGGCAGACTGCCATGCCGGCGGTTGCGCCCAAGAGCATCTTGCGGCGGCCGATGATGTCGTGGAGGCGGGCGCCGATGATCGCTGGGATCCAGCCGCTGATGGCGTAGATGATGTTCAGAAGGAGCTGGGTGTTGGGGTTGGTTACTCCGACGAAGGCGACGAGCCGTGGTAGGTCTGCGAGTTTATGAGTATCCTGATTACATTCTCGGGTAGCCGGGCGCTTAATGAGAAGGAGAACGTACAGTATGAGACGACACTGCAGATCCAATTAGCAAGAATATTAGCAGATTGAGGCGGTGGAGATGACTCACTTGTTGCCCGAGAACTGCCCAAACCATGCGAACGAAATGTTAAGCATCATCCTATAGCGTCGTGCACGGGTCTTGAACAAATCTCGAATGTCAAAGTAAGTCTTCCAAGACATCAGACCAGTCTGCTCCACTGCCTGGCGCATCTCAGTCATCTCAAGCTCCACAAGTGGATGATGTGGGTCTCCATTGGCGTGGAACTTCGTGAGGATCTCACGTGCTTTCTCGGGCTGATCTTTTGCCATCAGGTAGCGTGGAGACTCGGGGCAAAGCCAGATGAAAATGGTCACGATCCCAGGACAGACCATCTGCAGCCACAGTGAAAGTCTCCAAGCCAGGATATTACCGGTCACGCCCCAGTGCCGTTCAGAGCCATAGACCACGGACGTTGCAATGATCGACCCCTAGAGTTTCCATTAGAGAGTCGTGACTTGTATCAATAATTGCGTACTAACCAGATAGTACAGTGTGTTATACAACCCAGCCACAGTGCCGCGGTGCTGAGGCGGTGCAATCTCAATCAGATACATGGGCGCTGCAGCTGTTGCAATCGTAGAGAAGAACGACAGCATGAAGCGCCCTCCAATGAACGCAGGAATCGTCGGAGCGACTGCCGTCACAATGGCACCAATGCATGTCCCCAGACATCCGACGAATATCGGCCATCGACGCCCGTGCCAGTCCGAGACCCAGCTGAACAACGCCCCGACCATCTGGCCAATTTGGAATATCGCGAACACGATTCCAGTGCCGCTGTTTCCCTCTGGTGGAAGATTGAAGTAGGCGGTATAGCTCGGCACGGCATTGATGGAACCCATGAGAGAGCCGTCGTAGCCTGCAAGAAGTCAGCAGCCGCAGGTGCTTCGTTGTCGGCATGGTATTGACGTACCGTTCATGGTTGAACAGAGGTAGATCAGCAGGCAGACGGCGTAGAGATGGAGAGACCCAGAGCCCCATGTCTTCACGGGCTGAGTTTTGAGGATGCTAGTGAGAACCGCATGGTGGTCGGTACTTGTTATGTCAATCAAGTTCTCCTGCTTTTCAGTAGATGCGCGTTCGATCTGGGAAGGGTGCTCCTTGTGAAGGTCGTCCATCTCGAAGTGTATGAAAGAAAGTCGAATGCAAAAAAAGGCCGCGGACCAAACTAGTTGTAGGCGTATCACTCGTATATTCCAGTAAGGCACTTGCTCTTAAGGTGTTCCCTACCTTAGAAGCATCGGAGTGGTAGGACTGTTTACCATCAACTCGACAGATCAACTAAGGTCAGCCGGAGTTGAAACTCCCGGCTCCCAACCAACACCCCACTTCGCAAAGGCACTTGGGTGGTATGGAAGATGGGATCGCGAACTGAAATGGTATCCGACACCGAGGCTAGGGACCGGCTACGCCAAAACTTAGCACCTAGACCAGAGTTTCCAAGTGATGAGAGGAGCGGGGAGATGATCTTCTTCCTCCTTTGGTGGTGGAGATAAAACTCCGTGCCATTTCCAAACTTGTAGCCGGGTCGGCACAACAAAAACTATCCGAAACGCCAAACATAGGCACGGAAGATGATGACTTTTTACAGCTTTATATTGAATCCCTTCGCTAGGAAAGAGGAACATTCGATCACCATCCGACCTTCCTTCAAATCCGACGAGGAAAGATAGACGAATTTTGTTCATTCATCATGCATTTCACCATGGCAGCAGTATCAGCGCTGGTGTTGCTCTCTGGTATTGCGGAAGGACGCCACGGAAGGGGAAGGCCTGAGATTGAAGTGAACAAGAATTGGGCCGGTGTCAACTCTTTCTTCCTACACGCCTTTCCGAAGTATGTGCATGCTCGCTTGGGATTCGCACCCTGCTCAAACCAACATGCAAGGTGACAATGCTAACTCCAACACCGCAGGGCGGACCGCCTAGAAGTCCTCGATGCCATCCAAGCAGCAGACTTCAAGGTGCTACGTCTCTTCATCTCAGAGACTTTTGAGAACTTCAAGAACACCGGCTCTTCTTACATGCCCGACATCGAGCAAATTCAGGTGGGCGAGTTCGACGACACTCAGCTGCAAGCGATCGATCAGCTCATGATCGAGGCTCACGAGCGAGGTAACGCCTTCTCCCTTAAGAGAAAATTTCCATCTCAATCGCTGACATGAAGCCTTGCGTAGACATCAAACTCACAATTGCCCTCCACGACCGCTACCAGCTCGGCTGCTGGGGCAATGACTCCTACGTGCGCAAATACGACCTGCCCGCTCTCGATTGCTCTTTCGGAAAAGCTAGCGATAACGATGTGACGTCCTGGTACTCCGACCCGGAAGGCGTGTCGGACTTTGACAACCGAATTGCTCACGTTTTAGAGCATCGAAATGCTTTGATCGAGGGTGCACCAATGTGGAAAGACCTGCCCGAGTACATCTTCTCGTTCAACATCCAGAACGAAGGCCAAGGCCATCTCCGCGGGAATATCGCTCCTGTGCCTG
>Ga0265797_10002864_pt1 | contig 28457 bp, 14 predicted proteins | sample P2T30metagenome_FD_192433 | JGI IMG/M metagenome (GOLD analysis project Ga0265797, IMG submission 192433) | Plant litter microbial communities from East Loma Ridge, Irvine, California - P2 T30 | ecosystem: Environmental > Terrestrial > Plant litter > Unclassified | place: USA: California...
GGCCTGGGGGTGGGTTTGGGATGTCGTATTCTCGTGACGATGACATTGTATCTGATGATTTTGTTGGTTTTGAGCTCGGGTATGGTGTATTTAGCTGATGGAGCTGTGAGCTGGTGAGAGCTGTTTACATGCATGTATTTTAAGTTGTTGCCTGGAGCTGATGATTAGACGAGGTGGCTTGGTTTCTGTGGATCGGGTAGAATATTAATTAACATTCACATTCGGAGTTTCAAGTCGATACTTACTCCGGTGTGGGTGGGTTACATCGTCTTATCTTCAAGTAAAGATAGTAGAGTGCACACTCAAAGGAAGTCATTGGATGTACCAGCGAAGACGATGAAGAAAGCGGAAAGTGGGACAGTATGTTGCGGCCATGAAAAGGAGTGGCATTTCGTTCCCCTGATTTCTCAGGAGGGAACAGTGGGTAGGCTATCTGGCGCAAGCTGCTAAGCAGCTGTTCGAAAATCTCTCACGTCCACCCATAATTCGTAAGTAATTCACGCGTCACTCTCAACAGCTTAAGCAGCAGCGGCAACGGCCTGCATGCCTTGTCTGACCTCCTCCTGCTCACGAGCCAAGACGTTCTCGAGAACGCCGAGAGCGCCCTGGCCGCTCTTCAAGCCCTCGACGACATCGGTCAAACCGAGCTGGGAATCGGTCCAGAGAGGCTCAACGACTTCGGCATTCTCCTCGCCGACGCCGATGAAACCGCCCTCGCGAGCCCAGTCGGAAGTACGCTTGATTTCAAGTTCTTGCCAGACGCTCTCGAGTGCCTCAACGAGGTGGTCGCGGAACACTTTGTGGTGGCCGGGAGTCGGGGTGATACGCAGACGCTCCTGACCGACTGGGACGGTCGGGTAGTTGATGGCCTGGACGTAAATTTGGTGCTTCTCGAGGAGGAGATCGGAGGCGCGCTTAGCGACCTGCGCATCGCCGACGAGAACCGGGATAATGTGGGACGGGTTGGGAATGACAGGGATGTCGCGATCCGCGAGAGCGGACTTCACAGCGCGGGTGTGAAGCTGCTGGAGGCGACGGTCGCCAGTGTGGACCATCTGGTACTCAATGGCAGCTTGGGCGCCGGCCATGGTGGCAGGTGGGAGCGAGGTGGTGAAGATGAAGCCGGGTGCGAGCGAGCGAATGGTGTCAACCAGCTTGTGCGAGCCAGCAATGTAGCCACCAACGCATCCGTAAGCCTTGCCCAAAGTACCAGTGATAATGTCGATGCGCTCCATGATCGTGCCCTTGGTGTTTCCACCGTTGGCGTAAATGTTGTAGTCCAAGTGCTCGGCGACACCAGCACCGTTGGGTCCGTACATGCCGACAGCATGGACTTCATCGAGGAAAGTCAGGGCGCCGTACTTGTCAGCAAGGTCGCAGATCTCTTCGATAGGACCAATGCTGCCGCACATGCTGTAGACACTCTCGAAAGCGATAATCTTGGGAGTCTCAGCAGGCAGCGAAGCAAGCTTGTTCTCCAAATCAACCAAGTCGTTGTGCTTGAAAACCATCTTCTTCGCGCCAGAGTGTCGGATGCCCTGAATCATGGAGGCGTGGTTCATGCTGTCACTCAAAATTACGCAGTCCGGGAATTTGCTGCCCAAGGTTGCCAGAGTAGCATCGTTGGCGACGTAGCAAGACGAAAAGACCAATGCACTCTCCTGCGCGTGCAACTTCGCAATGGTCTTTTCCAGACCAACGGCATGCTGGTTGTGGCCAGAAATATTCCTAGTGCCACCAGCGCCGGCTCCGTACATGTCCAAAGTTTCGTGCATCTTGTTCAAGACCTCCGGGTTCTTTCCCATGCCGAGGTAATCGTTCGAGCACCACACCGTAACCTTCTCTTCCTTCGTAGCCATGTGCGCCTGGGGGAATTCCTTCGCAAGACGGTTGATGTTGTTGAAGTAGCGGTAGCTCTTGTCCTTGTGCTTCTTGTCCAATTCGTTTTGGTAGAAAGCGTCGTAGTCGAAGCGAGCAGCCTTGGGAGGTGGCGGCGGGACACCGTGAGGGTGCTTCTGCGCGTTGATCGAGTCGACGGGCTTTTGTCCAGTGGCCTGAGGAGAGTATGCCTCTCGTCTGGTGCGCGGCTGCTCAACAGCCTGAGCCTTGTCGGCACGTCCAGTGTGGAGGTTGGCCCTTGGGACACGAGAAGAGTAGGCCCTGGAGCCACCAAAGGCACCAGCAAGAACATTGTTGCCCAAACGGGAGGACTGGACAGTCAGAGCCTTGCCCATGACCGGGCAGCGGCGGGCAATGATCTGGAGGTTGCTCATGGCACCGCCACCAGGCGCAGTGTGCTGGACACTGGTGCTGGTAGACATGGACCTCAGAGTCGCAGGCGAGGTCTTGTTCAGGAACGGGCACATGGCCCTGGATTGACGGAGGAGGGCCTCCATGGTGGGTGGCGAGGTCAGAAAGAGATGAATTGGAGAGGATTGGGCGTGTTTGTGGTGTTTCTAGCGGTCTTTGGGAGAGAAGGAAAGGGTAAGCAGATCACAGAGGGGCGGTGATGGGCGGCGGATATACTACTTATGCTTATGTGTGACGGGTAGAGTGCGCGAGGACGGCAGTGGTGCGAAGGCTGACTGGGCCCTGGTCTAGCGGCGGAGGCAAAAAGAATAATCGGCTTGCAGCTGATTCGGCGCAATTGACATCTGGCCATGGAGATGCATGCACGTGATGCGCGTGGCGCACAATTGCCTTTGGTATATCAATGCCTCGGATGGATGGTTGACACTTGCAAACCTTGGTCATATTGCTCGTATACATAGCCAGGAGTGATGTCTGTTGTGCTACGTGATCAATACATTCTTGTGTTCAATGTTCATGTGCGCGCCCAAGGGCCATTCTCAGCGGTGAAGAGCGGGTTTCGCGGAACGAAAGTCGTCCTGCACTGCTCACCACTCCGACTCCGCCCCACTGTTCAGACGGCGTTCTCTTTCCACTGCGAACCTCGGAGTCTGATGGTCTCGTCCTGCTGCTCCCAAACAGGCATGCTGCCGGCGATCGGAGTCCGCTGTCCGTTTCCGTGTACCTTTATGTTCCTCTTGCTCGCTTGGTCTGACTTCAGCTCTAGCTGGCGCGCCTGCCCGTAGAGAGCAGAGATGTGCACTGCTATAGGCACTAGCACATAGACACACTGCTGTGAGAGTTCGTCTTCTCAAATACTGTCGATCGCAGCCGAGGTTCGCTGCGAAATTTGGCAACAACAACCTCCAAGCAAATCGAAGCATCGAAGGCGGGTTGAAGGTTAAGGTCTGGTGCCTTGCGGGGGAATAACGGTGGCGCATCTCGAGTGTGGTCTGCATGTCAGGTTGGTCGTTTTGGGCGAGCGGAAGGCTGAAGTACATGTAAGACGTAAGCCGAGTCAAATACTTTCCGATTGACTGAGGCTACTGAGCTACCTCTTGCTTGCAGGAGGTACCGCCTGTTGTAAACCAAGGCAGGAGTCTTGCAGCAAGCTGAAAGTCAGCTGAAGGACGTATCATGGTGGATATTCTCACCAGAATTATACACCAATGCTTTCACAAGCTCTCGACAGTCATCTCAATGGACCGGTGCAACTATCCACGACCATTGCTCTCTGCAATTTCGTGTTTGCATTGCACTTAGAAGCAAAAGCATTGAAGGCGCTGGAGTGATCACGATCAACCCTGAAGCACTAACCCTATTTCATTGACATCTCCATGTCCGACGACGACGACGACGACGACGACCATTGACCTTCTCAAAAGAAAAAATGCCTTGTCCTCTACATATTACAGTTATACCTTCCATGGCATTGATGAGTGGTTTTGAAAATTTGGCCAAATTTGGGAAACACGATCAAGGTCGTCGTCGCCGGGTAGAAAGTGAATGCCCTCGGGAGCTCCCGACGTCCAACCCATTAGCGCCGTTCTGATCTTGACCAATCAGAGCTTGAGAATCAGCCAGCGCAGCACAAGGGTTCAGGTTGGGGTTGCCTGCAGTTCAACAAAAACACGATTCCTAAGTCCTCAAGCATCCGATGATCAACGAAAATAACCATGATGATGCGTTACAGCGAGAGCAACCCCAGAACACGAGACACCTCCCGCTCATTCACGAGAATGGGGTTGCCGCCCTCGACAGCTTGATTGGTAAAAGAAGCCATTACACTCCCTACATGTATCAAACAGAGATACACGTAGAGCATAACACTTGAACTTGGGTTTTAGCCAAAATGACTACACGTCAGACAACACAGTCATCGGCGTGTCATTTCATTGCTATAGAAGTTATTGGACAAACAAGAGGACTAGTCACGTCTGCGATTGCCATCCAGCAATGATTGCCAAGCACTACACCACCGAGACGCAGCAATCCATCAGCGATGGCAAGATATATAAATGAACATGCGACCCTGCAGTTGACACTCTACCCAGACCAGACACTCATCACAATCGACCACTATCATGTCGAGCTACAACCCGATGTCCAATCAGAGGCGTTCAGCCGCCCACCAAGAACCAGAGCGGTCGACCTACCTAGCACAACCAGGCTTCAACCAGTCGTATGGCTTCCAACGAGATAGATACCGCGTAGCACCTGAGTACCGCAATCGGCATGTCTATCCCACCGCGCGCCGTGAGGCAGTAGAATATGCACCTACACTTCAAGGTCAATACAATCAAGCCTACCCTCGAACATCTCCAGTCAGGCCCCTGGATCCGCGATATGGACCTCATATGACCAGACACGACTTCGAATCTCAGCACCGCCACTCAGACTACGGTGATGACATTGAAACCAGCAGTACCACCGCTGTGGTAGGCTCGCAGGTTCCGCAGCAGTTCTCTGCTCCGATGCAACCTCGCCGCAATCCCTATGCTGCCGCGCAGACCGATGATCCATACTTTCAACCAGGCCATTCTCAACCCCAGCATGATTCGCTCACCGATTACGACGTGCCAAATGTCTGGACGACTGCACCTGATCCGACGCAGCACAACGGATCCTCCTACCAATTTGGTGGCCTTGTTCAACACCCCATGAACCCAAATGCATTTTTCACACCCAACCCAGGGCCCATGCCCATGCACATGCCCATGCCCATGCCCACACCATACACCAGACCACAAGCTCGGTTCGATCCTGCCCAAACTATGCCGATTCCTCCGCCAACGATGTACGCCCCTGCGCCTGCCTCTCTACTAATGAACTACTCGGGCATACCAGTTCAACCTCAAGGTGCCAACGTCGCCCACGCCGCTGAATACCAATCGTACATCCAGCCACCAGCGAACAGTCCTCCTCCAGTGAACAACAACGAGAACATCGGTGGTCCAAGGTCCATCCTGCCCGAAGCAACGAAATCGCCCAGAAAGCACCGCAGAGGTAGAGGAAAAAGAAGAGGAGAGATGTGAAGAGCAGGAGCAAGCAGCAGGTGAATTTCATCATCAACATCTTCTTCTGCTGCTGCTGCTGCTGCTGCTGTTGAGTTGTGGAAAATTTGTGTTCGTACATGCTTTCTTTCTTGTGTTGAATGCCGTCCTTTTCTACATCCTCCTCCACCAAATCCATCTTTCAAGTAAGTCTTAAACAAGAAAAATGTCTTTTCATTCGAATTCGATCGATCGTCGTCACCGTGTGTGAGTGAAGTATGTCGAAAGATATCTCGAGGCGAGCTTGATTCCATGCAAACCGGGTGCCAAATTATGAGTAGAGAAAAGCAGAAAAAGGAAAAAGGCAAAACGCCGTCGCTATGCCCAAAAAGCCGTAACGTGTCGCAGTACAAAAAGGTCGGAATCGCCGAAAATTTTCAGTTGTGAATCAAATCGTTCCCACCAGCCTAGTTCATTCATCTACCTCCCACTGCGTCTCCTCTTCGGGTCGAAATTTCCTTGCGCGGGTCCGGGTCCATCCTCGTGCCTGCGTTTCCGACCGTCCGCTCCTTGTGGCTGCATGAGATCGTCCTGGCGGCTTGGTCCACGGCCTCCTCCGTTGCGGTCGTCCTCGCGCCTTGCGCCTCTGAAATCGTTGCCGGCGCCACCGCGGCCGCCGCGTCTGTTATCGAAGGATTGGTTGTCGCGGCGCGAAGGGCCACGCTCCCATTCTGGTGCAGGTGGTGGCGGGCCGGGTGGCGGTGGTGGAGGTGGAGGTTGGCCTTGGACTGGACCACTGCTGCCAAAGGAGCCTTGTACATCCGGTAGCGGGCGTCGAGGGTGTTCGTCTTCTCTTCCAGGACGTCTGTCGCGCCCACCGTCTCTGCCATTACGGTCATCCCGACCTCTCCTGTCGTCACCACGACCAGAGTCTCTGCTGCTATCCATAGCCTGTGGGGGAGCTCTCCTGGGAGGCTCTTCTTCACCTCTGCGCTCGCGGCTCGGGTGTCTGCTGCCTCGTTGCCTCGCTTCTCCGCGGTCGTCTTCGTAGCGTCTCGAGCGAGACTCACGGTTGTCTTCGCCACGAGCAGAGAATAGGTCAGGCTGATTGCCAGGCGCATCGCGGCGCGAAGGCAGATCAGCTGGAGGACCCGAAGGCACCGGTGCAGAAGGGGATGCAGCTGTGTAGCTCGTACTCCTCGCTGCACCACGGAATGATGTGCCTTGGGCAACGGCACTGGCAGGGCTACCGGCACCTTGCAGAGTTGCGTTGATGTTGGCTCGCTGACGGTCACCGCGCTTGCGCTCAGGCCCAGCCGGGCCAGATGGCGGGCCACCCGCAGGCGAAGGGCCTGTAGGCGTGCCTGCTGGCAACCTGTTTGATCTAGGGCCTGACGGAGGTCCCGTGGGCGATACAGCGTTCTGTGATCCGCCGTTGGGAGTATTGTTCGTCTGAATCGGCGTGGGTTCAAACTTGGCCATGCGTGATGGGTGCATGGGCGGGCCGTCAGCCGCTGGAGTAGAGGGCTGTGGAGTTGATGCCTGTCGATCACTAAATGGAGGTTGATCGTTGCGACCAGGGAATTCTCTCGGAGTCCTTGCTGGTGCAGGCGAAGGCGCTGCAGACTCATTCCTCCCATGCATGCTCGATCCAGGTGCAGTGAAATTGCGACCATTTCTTCCGGCGGGCCCGTTAGGCGCGCGAGGTCCAGATGGAGTGTCTGGGGATGGGGCGTTATTGGGTCCATTTAGTCGCCCATAGTTAGATTCCGAAGACGCCGCTTCACGATTGACCCTACCGCGTGTAGGTTCGTTGATAAGTTCACGACCACCACGGGAAGCACGTGGTCCTGTCGGTGCGTCTTGCTCGGTCCTGGACGCTTGTTCGCGAGAAGGCTCGTGTCTGCCATTAACCCTATTGTCTGGGCCAGGGCCCAACGCAGGAGCACTGCGCTCATCATTCCTGGGCTCCCTCTCACGTCTACGGTCTCTGTCGCCCTTTGGGTCACCCGAAATCAACGCAGCGCGAGCAGGGTTGATCACGGGTTCAACACTAGCACTCGAAGCTTGTTGGTGGGGTGCAGCTCTGGGGTCATGTTGCTCCTGTGGGAAGGATTGTGTGGAGGGTGGGCCCATGCCTCGGTGACGGTCGGACTGATTGTGCGAGGTAGGCATCTGCTGCGGAGGAAGTGGGTCACGCTTGGGCGCGTTGCGAGATTCGTCCCTCGCACCATGAGAGCTAGGCATCTGCTGCGGAGGGAGAGGTTCGCGCTTGTGTGGTGCGCGGAGATCGTCCCGCGCAGCTTGAGCGCTGGGCATTTGCTGCGGAGGTAGGGGCTGTCGAGTGGTGCTGCGAGGCTCTTCACGAGGATAACGGGCATCAGCAGGAGGCCCCCTAGGCCCCTGGCGATCGTCTCGATAACCTCGTTGGGGCCCATAAGGATCTCTCGGGTCCCTCTCCGGCGTTCGCGCGCGGCTTCGGTGACCTGGAGATCTTTCGCGGGAAAGTCTCTGCTCCGAGGGTCTGTCGAGCCTACCATATTGATCATCATCGCGACCGCCCCTATTTCTTCCTCCGCCTGGTGCAGCTGGAAGCGGCTTTGGCGGCAAGCCACTCTCAGGTCGTTGAGGTCCAGAGGCAACCGGACGTGCAGGCGGCTGACTGTCTGATCGCAACGACTCATTGCGGAGAGAGCCGTTGGTGGTGGGCGGTAGTCGGGCATTGCTTGCAGGTGCCGGAGTTGAAGGCTTCGATTCGCCTCTACGATCATTCCTTCCCGACCTCCGCGAAGAATCTCCTCTTCCTGGCTGGCCCGAACGATCTTCGTTCCTAGCTGCCGAAGGTGCATCATCCATCTTAACATCCTGTTTCTCCGATTGAAGGCTTTCATCCTCGATCTCGCCATCTTCTGTTGCCCCGACCTTCCCTGTCTGGCTATCGGTGATCTTTGAGTTTGCAGGTCTGAACTCATGAGCGCCGGCGTTCAATTTCGGAGTCCCAGCCCCAGGTTGTGGAGTTTCAGGTCTGGCGGATGGCGCTCTACTGCCGCCTGCGTGACCATCCTTCGCTCCATCTGGTGCCAACCTGAAGTCCTGAGGCTTGACCCAGGCGGTCGAGCGGTTCTTGAGCGGACCACGCAAGGACAGAGCAGCCAGCTTGAGATCGTTGCGGGTTTCTTGTTCGGACAATTCTCTGACGATATCTGTGAGAGTATTGCCTTGGTGCAAGAGTGCTGGGAAGACAGGGACGACTGTCCGCAAGAGCATGATGCTGTTGCGAATCTGCATATAGTCACCGGACGTGAAGCACCATCGCAAAGCCCACGTCAGCGCGTTGTGCCAGTTGCTCATCTGCCGGCGGAAATCCTCGTAGTTCAACACTTCTTTAGGAGCACCAGTAGTGGCATCAACGCTCTTAGCGAAGCCATGCAATTGTCCCTGGCTACCAAGTGCCTCCTTTTCGTAGATTTCCTGCTTCGAGTGCCAGCTAGCAAGGAATTTGAGGATCTCGTACAGGAAGCGTCCAAAGTTCTCAGCTTCTCTCGCAGTGCACTGTGAAATAATACCACAGAGTCGCTGCTTGTGGAAGAGCTCATTCAGCAGGTGTAAAGTACTGAAGCCAGGCGTGGCATTGTTGTGCATGACCTTGATGATCTGCAGGCAGTAATGAGCATCAAGAGCCGACATCATAGCGCGAGGAAGGAAGCAATCTTGAAGCAGGGACACATGACGTGCAACCTTGTCAGACTTCTCGGTGAGCAGAGAGAACCAGTGCTTCTTCTGAGTGTTCAGCCACATCTTCACTTGACTGTAGCCTCTTGCACCGCTGATGCGCTCGTTCATTTCGGCCCTCAGCTTGTCGGCAATGTCGGTGACTGCTTTCCTCTTGCGTTCGCGCTCCCGGAGCCCGCTTGTACTCATATCTGTACGGTCTCCCGAGATTTGCTTGGCCTGGGCTTGGAGCTTCTCCATCTCGGCTTGGTAGACCTCCATGGGTACCACGACATCTTGGGGAGCTAGAGTCCAGAAGGTGACATAGAACGGAATACTGACGCGGGAAGCAAGTTCCGAGTTGATTGTAGACATGCGGTCCATGATCGGCTCAAGTACTGGGTGCCATGGGTTTGAGTCGCCGTTAGTAGTTGCAAAGGCAGATGGCTGCGGCGTAGGCGTAGGCGCTACCTCGTCCTTCGATTGACTCGAATCCGGTGCGTCTTTCATTTGCGAATCTTTAGTTGAATCCGTCACCTCGTTGCTGCTGGCGTCTTCGATTTTGACAGCAGGCACATCACCCGCAGAAGCGATTGTGTCGTTCTCAACCTGCTTTTCAGTCTCTTGAACAGCAGCAACGGCTTCTTTCATTGTGACATCACCAAGATTCTGGCTCTTGCTCCTCTCTCTTTCCTTTCTCCCTAGCTTCTGTTCCTTCCTCGCAGCGTCCACCTCTGCCATGCGATGCAAAATGCCGATGCGGCATATCGCGAAAGCAGTGCCAGGGTCCAGGCCGAAATCTGCAATCAAAGACACAACGTCAGGCACAGCAGCTTCGAAGTCTGACGGCGATAGATTCGTCCGTAGCACATCGAGATACTGTGCAAAGACTTGCTGAATCATGTCCAAATTGTTGCCAAGAACTTTGAGTGGCATATCTTTGGCAGCTTCGCGATGCGGATACATCTGTCGCTCTTGCGCAATAGAGATGAGGATTTGTCCGACCAGACCGGGCTCCGAAAGAGCTTTCATAAGACGCTTTGCGGATGTTTTCTTCGTATGACGCTGATCAGACAGTTGCTGGACGATTTGGCTTTGCAGCAGCTCGCCACCAGTCATACCAAGAACTTGCGTCTCGTTGAAGTTCATTTCCGACTTGACGCCTGCCATTTCCGCGAGTACCGAATCAATAAGCTGCAGGTTGGTAGAATCGCCGTTTCGGAGCTCGTACGCGACATACTGCAAGATTGGTGATGGGTTGATGATTGTGTACCGAGTAAACAGGGAGGCGACGAACAGGGACAGTGCTTGCAGCCACGGGCTGGTGAGCATGCCGTCCGCTTGCATTCGGTTTCGGCCCTGCCCGCTAAGAGCGTTGATTAAGCACCATGTAAGGACGTCGAACGAAAGGAGCGAGAAGTAGCGAACACTCTCAACCAGACCTGGAATCATGTTGCTGTAGCTCTCCAGCTGATTGATGAATGTCATGACGACGACACCAGGAGAGGCGAAGGACACTTTGGCCAAGGACCGAGCCATCTTCTTGCCACTCTCGTTGGTAATTCGGCGGAGCACGTCCTTGGCTTCTGCTTTGTTGCGATCGAGCGCCACCTTCATATCGGGCGTGCGAGAGGTCTTTCCAGTGAACCACTCCGCGTAAATGTTGTAGCGAATGTTGATCGGGAAAAGCTTGAGGAGTTCCCAAACTTCTTGTGCAACTGCAGGGTTGTGTTTGGTCCAACTGAGCGCGGGTACCAGCATTCTCTTCATAAGATCCAGCCAGCGCGTCCTGTTGTCTTCAGACGTGTCCTCTGTCAAGCTGCGCTTTGCAAGGCGTAGCAATGTTGTTATCACCAGGGTGTCTTGGCCAACCTTGACCCCCAGGTAATTCAAAAAGGTGCTGCAGAGTAGGAATACGTCTTCCACTGTTTGGCAAATGGGAATGTTATCGTCCCAGTCCTGGTAATAATGCAGGTGCTCCACGCCTTCGCCGTCGTCAGGTTCGTCGAGCCCGAGCCATCTTCGGGTACGTGTTTTCGATCGAGATGCCAGAGCCAGTGAACCATCCGAGGATGGAGTCGTGTTTGCTAGTTGTTGCTTGGTGTCTTGCGCCTGAGTGCGGTCTTGCATCGGTCTTGTGTCGTTGGAAAGCTTGCTCAGCATCTTCCTCACGATGCGCAGCAGATAGGTTGGAATGCTAGTGTCGACTTCCGCCAGCCACGGGAACTTGCCCAGTATGAACAATGCGTCAGGAAGAGCGCCAATAGCGAGGAGTGCCTTGAGTAAGAGGATTTTCTGGTTCGTTGGCTCGGGTAGCTGCTCTTGGGGCTCTTCGTCCTTCTTGTCAGGCTTGGGTGAGCTGCCACCACTGCGAGCGGCAGCTTCGCCTCTTAGGCCGCGCACTGCAGGTATGGTATCGTCGGCGAGGGCACCAGCTGCGAGCAAGGCGTTCATACCACCTCCAGGGCGCTGTTTCCGCTCCTTCTCCGCTTTCTCCATTTCCAGACGTTCGCGTTCGGCAGGCATGGCTTCATCCAAAGGATACAGATGCGAGTAAATGTCCCTCATGGATATAAAATCAATCTTTATGAGCAAAGCTGCAAGGTAGATGAGGTTTTCGGGAAGGACATCGTTCGCATCACGGGCAGGTGACGCATAGAAGCGTAGCTTGAATCCGAGCAGTTGTGCTGCGTCTGGGTTACCCGGAGGGGGCAACGTCCGAGTCTCCCGCATATACTTGCGGTTCTCGTTGATTCGCTTGCGTTGGTCCGCATTAATCTCGTTGCCTTTGGCGTCATACTGTGGTTGCACCTCGGTTTCCAATAAAGGAAGCGCATTGTCGAAGTCGATGATTTTCCGTGCGCCAAGTTCGTAGAAGGCGTCCATGCCTACTTCGCGCACGCGGTCCCAGAAAGCCAGATCACGTGTCAGCCTTAGCTCGGCGAGCTCAGCCCGGTCTTGTTCAGATGTCGCCCACTTTCCAGAGTCAGGAAGTGCCCAAGATGGTAAGGCGCCGAATTGTTGATCCTCAAATCTTACGTCGTCCAGCACAACCTTTTGCGGCCACCAGGAGCTGCGCCTGTAGAATTTCACGAAGAAACGGAAAGACTTGACGAGCAGGCTGGCGCTGATGTCAATCGTAATGTCCAGTACTCGTCCGACGTCAAGATCGAAAGCTCCGACGAGCGCCATGATTCTATAGTATGCGTCCTTTGCCATTTCGGCATCGTCCGAGTGAGCCGATTCGGTGGCGGCGTTGTAGTAGTCGGTCAGTAGTTTTGCATATCCTTCCGTCTCCTCGCGCAGTAGATTGAAGTTAGCTTGGCGGTACAGCTGGTTCGTTGTCTTGCGAGCGCGCATGCGCTCGAATGTGCTGCGAACCAAGCCCAAGGATGTGAGCAATGGCACATCCAGTTCCTGTCGAATGATCTCAGGATCAATCGCAGTGGCGGTGACCAGGCGATTGAGAGATGGGTTCTTCGCATCCGTGTCGTCCAGTAGAGAAATGGTGTCCAGGAACAGTGATTCCACATCAGAGCCTTCACTTGATTGTGCAATCAGATCTTTGATAGCCGCGCCAGCTTGTGCTGCGTCGATTCTCCGGTCCAGACCAGCCCTCACCAGCTCTTGCACCACTTCACTTGCGGCGAGGCCATCATCTTTCCCGGCGGCCTCCTCCACGGCCTGCTTCCCAGACTCTTGCCAATTTGCAACGACATCATCAGTCAGATATTCATATGCATATGGAGCGGGCGGCTCTTGGGGTGTGGACTCCTGTGGTGGCGGTGGAGCAGGCGTGGCTGCCGCTTGTGCAGGCGTCGAAGGTCTCGAAGGTTCGGCGACGGGCGTATTCCTCGACTGAGTGTGTCGCGAAGAAGCGCGAGCAGGCGTGACAGGCGCGCCAGAGCTACCTTGTCGTGAAGGCGATTGTCCACCAGGTCTACTTGACCTCCGCCCACCGCTGCGTCCCCTTGTGCTTTGATGCTGGTTCTGCTGCGCCAGGTTCAGATTCTCAGGCCGATGAGGTGATGGCCTGTTCGTCATGTCCTCCTGTGTGTATTGCCGATCTGGTCGCTTGCGCTTGCTGTTACTACCAGGAGCCATGGTAGGTGGAGCGTGTCAAAGAGCGACGAGCTGGCAACGAGTCGCAGGCCCTAAGGTTCATGTGCGTGTCCTGGAGCTAGTTGCTGGTCGATGATTGCTGCTTCATGTACTGCAGTTGCGCGGCGCTGTCGATGTATCCAGAGATACAGTGTAGCGCGTGAATTTGTCGGGTGTCGTAGTAATTAGGGTCGCAAGGCGCTGGGTGATGCGGGACACAAGAACGCGTGTTTGATCTTCTATTGAGGTACGTTCGTTGCAGCGCGGCTCAGTAGACTACAAGTTCGGCGGCGGAGGGCGGAGGCTTTGAGCTAGCGTCCGCTCTTTGACTGCCAAGCATAGCAGACGCCGCAAGCAGCTTCATTCACCCTCTTCTTCACATCACCCATCATCATTTTGTATTTAACAAAGATAATCTTATGAATTGGCGCGCCTGTCAATTATAGAGGAGAACGGCCACTGAGAGTGTCCCAACACCCGCCATGCCGCTATGGCTGCGCAAATAGCTCGAGGACTCAGAGCTTCGACTGGAGCGTGATGTTGCACGCCTGATGCTGCATCTTCACGTCTGCGAACCGTTCATGGGCTTCAATTTAATAGCACAGCAGCCGTGATGCTTCACCAGGATTTTTGGACTCTATCGATGGCGCCTGGTGGGCACGGTCATTTATGTCATCAGGACCTGGTCAACAACTCACTGGTCGTGGAATTCGATCCAGCAATCCGGTGAATTGTTCAGGCAATCCAGCGTTGTCTCTATGCCGATTCTACGGTTATTGCTGCGATTCGACAATCACGCGTGATACACATACTTCGCAACCCATCAACAGGTCATCCCCAAGCTCACACAACGAACACATTTGAAGACATCTGCGGACTGTTCGAGCCGTACTCATGCTGTCATTGTAGTTGTTTGACTACATACTGTTCATTACGTAAAAGTGTAGATCTAGTTGGTGCTCTGGAGCATCTCCATGATCTCCTTCATGACCTGAGGCTCCATGCCCTCGGTCTTCTTGAGCTCCTTGCCGTTGCGGTAGACGACAGCGGAGGGAGCCTTAGAGATACCGAAGTATTCCTGATGTAGTGTGTCAGCCATGAGGTTAAGGTCATAGTCCATCGCAGCGATCTTACCCTTGCGTTGGCCTGCTCGCTAATGTCGACCTTGTAAGAAGCGGTGGTGCTGGCGAACTTCTTGGCGTACCTGATACGAGGTTAGTTTGATGGTTGCCACGCCCGACATGTGACAACGACTCACTCCTCAGCCTGGGATGAAGGTGAGCCCTCGTAGCAGTAGATGAAGACGTATTTGTCCTGCTCCTGGATGGCCTTGTCGAAGTCGGCCTTGCTGTTGAGTTGAGTGTGGGCAGACATGTTGATTGATTTGGTTGGAATGGCGTGAGTTGGATAGTTTGGAAAGAATAGTTGAGAGAGGAAGTCAGCTGCTGGTGGAAGTGAGCATATTATATACACGTTCCTCTTCTACTACTGCCGCTGTGGATAGAGAGGATCAAGAGCGGTCAACAACTGAGCGAATCAGCCATGCAGCGACACCACTCGAGTACTCGCACATAAGGCGGAGAGCCGCTATCCTGGAGTTGCATGCATTGGCCGAAGCTTCGGCAGCACAACAATTGAGGTGATGATGTATCCTCACTTGGCTACATATCAGTACGGAGGTAGGGTTAACGAGAAGTGAAGACGTAACGCGTGTCTCGTGCAGCAGTGGGCCAAGAATGGCTGGAACATCAATGCTCCTAATACATGGATACAGTACCTCCATTTCACATTGCACCAGCCTCACGCCCGGTGAATGAGGTCCCTCCTTTCTCGACCCAGCAGCGAACGACCAAAGCCATTGACATGCCTGAAGCACTCAAGCTCTCGAAAGTCGACCTATACGAGGCCTGATTAAGACCAGCGAGATCGACGGCATCCCACTTGATGCTCTAGACCTCGTTGCCAGATTCGCCAGACCCTCCAGCACTCTCCGAGGCGGGAAGGGGCTCGAGAGGATGGCCGCTCGCGTACTCCACTGGATGATGCGCAGAAAGATTCCAGGCCCCACAAGAGCTTTAATGCGTTCATGACCTGGGCAGCCTGTGGCTCAACGACTATAACAGTTCCCACGTACGTGGCTGCTGCTTGAAAATGACAGAGACCGAACGACCGAAGCTTAAGACCAGAGATAACATTTGATTATGTCGAGCCTTTGCGAACAGTGCTGACCGTCAAGTCTTTTTGCTTGGAGCAAGAGGCACCGTACCAAACTTGTCGGACATCTAGCCGGTATCGTGCAGAAAAAGGCCAGCTATGCCTGCATGGTTAACTCTTATGTGACAGTGTTATGGAAAAGGCCGTGCGGTGCAGACACGCAGTGAATGCGGACAAAAGCAGATGCGTGCTGTCACTGTCACTGTCAAGCCTCGACTTCTTGCCAGTGAAGGCATTGTAGACAGCACCAATCGCGTGTTGTCTCGCGTGTCCACGTGATGCTTCTGCCTGGAAAAGTACAACGAGGCAGAAAAATGGAAGGCACGCGAAGCCGAACGCCGACCCAGCGCCAACGAAACACCACGACACACCACGACCACTGACGCAACATCGCTCTTCTGTTTCAAGCCTTGACAGCACTTTCGATCCAAAGACAAGGCCGCAAGCTGGTCCCAACACTTGTCTTTCTGCAAGCACTTCGCCGTTTGACGCGTCCGTGTCACGTCCCTGACGCCCTAAAACCCCGCGATCGGGAAAAAACCCCTGCATTGGAGTGCAGATAACCGCCTGAGATCGATTTGCCACCTGAACGCCCGTGGACCGTGCAACGGGCGAGTGTTGCCTCTGGTACGTGAAGTGTGAACATTCTTTGATCTCAAGTCACTGCTCTCCTTTCTTGCTTGCCGCCTGGTGGAACTGTCTTTACTTTCCCGAGCTTGCGCTTTGTCAAAGTCTCGACATACATTTACGAGCTGAATCAGCAATCAACCATGGCTAGACCGTCAAGATCTTCCTCACGGCGCACCTCTAACTGTATGCACTAAACATCTATCACGCAATTTATCCTGCTTGGTCTCTTAACGAACTGTCCGAGCATCTTGCTGACTTTACATAGTCGAGACAGAGTCTTCGAACGTTTCCTCAGGGCCTGCGACTCTGACCAGGCGCAACTCAGCACGTTTGTCTGCCCCAGCACGCAAGGCCGTTGCCACATCTTCCTACACTGGAAGCGAGATCGAAGACGAGATCAGAGTCTCAAGAACTCTACAAGCTGTTCAGATACCCGTCATGTCGCATGCCTTCACAGACATCAAGCCGATCACCAAGGCGACTGGATCAAACAGCCCCACCGACACCACTCCGACATCTCTCGATGGCAGCACGCGGGCCACTTCGCTCGAATACGACACACCGGGAACCACACCAGCACACTCAGTAGCGGCTGCTTCCGGGAAGCGCAAGCGCAGTGTGAAAGATGAGGAGGACGACGATGAGAAACTGGCAAGGCGTTTGCAAGAGGAAGAGTACGGTCCCGCAGACACCAAGACCTACAAACGCTCCAAGTTGGCATACCAAGTGGCGGACACGGAGGACGAAAGCGAGCTTAGTGAGCTGGAAAGCATTACCTCCATGGACTATACTGGAACGCCGCAGAAAGTCAAAGGCAGACACACTCTCTCCGCTACAAGCCGCAGACAGGCTTCCGCTGGAGCCCAGCGGCCATCGAGTTCCAAACAGAAGGTCGAAATCGAAGACAGCGCTAGTGATGCTGATTCAGACGTGCCTCTCATCCTTCGCAAACCGCCTCGTAATGTGGCACCGCCGCCAAAGCGAGGCAAAGCTGCGCTCAACGATGTGTTGACCGATCCGGAAAGCGAGTACAACTTCGACACAGAGACTGCATTGAGCGGTGTTAGTGACACTGATTCCACTGCATCTGAACTGCTGCCCACGATCCCTCGATCACGAACTAAGAATCGGCCATCTGGTGGTCGCAGGTTCGGCAACCATACCGCAAGCAATGCTGCCGACATGGCGGGTGAGATCGGCTCCATCATCGAGCGTAGCCTCATGAGCCGGAAGGATCGCGAGAGGAAGAAGCTTGAGAAATCTCACCCTGGGATCAAAACCATGTGGCAAGACCTCCAGAAAATTGAGGTCATCGAACCTGTCGCTGCTGCACAGCCATCCTCCATCAATCGCACCTTGAAATCGTTCCAACTTCAGGGTCTGGACTGGATGACCCGGCAAGAGAAGACGCAATACAAGGGAGGATTGCTTGGCGATGAGATGGGAATGGGCAAGACCATTCAGGCCGTTTCGTTGATCATGTCCGACTATCCACAGAAGCAACCGACGCTCGTGGTTGTGCCACCCGTCGCCCTCATGCAGTGGTCCAGCGAGATCACAGACTACACCGACGGCAAGCTCAAAGTCCTTGTTTATCACGGACAGAACTCCAAGGTCAAGGCCATGACCACAAATGACATCAAGAAGTTCGACGTCGTGATGATCTCGTACAACAGTCTTGAGTCGCTCTACCGCAAGGAGACGAAGGGCTGGAGCCGTGGTGAAGACATTGTCAAAGAAGACTCGCCCATCCACGCCATCAAGTTTCACCGCCTGATCCTCGATGAGGCACACAGCATTAAATCACGGACTACCGGCGTCGCCAAGGCTTGCTTCGCTCTCAATGGCACCTACAAGTGGTGCTTATCCGGCACTCCCGTGCAGAACCGCATTGGAGAGTTCTTCTCGCTACTTCGCTTCCTTGAAGTCCGCCCTTTCGCCGACTACTTCTGCAAGAGCTGCCCTTGTTCGATCTTACATTGGAAGCTCGATGATGATCATCGTTGCAGTAATTGCAAGCATTCTGGCATGGAGCACGTCTCTGTCTTCAACCAGGAATTGCTCAACCCACTCACGCAGTCTGAAGACTCAAAGGTCCGTTCTGATGCAATGGACAAGCTGCACATGATCACTGCCCGCATCATGCTTCGTCGTGTCAAACGGGACCATGTTAGCTCCATGGAACTGCCTCCCAAGGAGGTCATCGTCCGTTCCGACTTCTTCGGCCTGATCGAGCGTGACTTCTCCTCGAGCATCATGTCGAACACTGGGCGTCAATTCGATACCTATGTGTCGCGCAACGTCGTACTCAACAACTACGCCAACATCTTCGGTCTCATCATGCAAATGCGTCAGGTTGCCAACCACCCCGACCTTCTGCTCAGAAAGTCTGCCGAGGGCGGCCAGAACGTCCTCGTCTGCAACATCTGTGATGAAGTCGCGGAGGACGCCATTCGATCCCAGTGTAAGCACGACTTCTGCCGGTCTTGCGTCAAGAGCTACATCCATACCACGGAGTCTTCTGGAGGCGACAACGACTGTCCGCGCTGCCACATTCCTCTCGCCATTGACCTTGACCAGCCTGAGATGGAGCAGGACGAGGAGGGTGTCAAGAAATCCTCTATCGTGAACCGCATCAAGATGGAAGACTGGACATCCTCGACCAAGATTGAGATGCTCATCTACGAGCTATACAAGCTTCGTTCAAAGAAGCAGACGCTCAAGTCTATCGTCTTCTCGCAGTTCACATCCATGCTGCAGCTTGTCGAGTGGCGCCTTCGTCGCGCTGGTTTCAACACGGTCATGCTCGATGGCTCCATGACGCCTATTCAGCGTCAGAGGAGTATCGAGTACTTCATGAACAACACTGACGTCGAAGTCTTCCTTGTTTCATTGAAAGCCGGCGGTGTGGCTCTCAACTTGACGGAGGCTTCCAGAGTCTTCATTGTCGATCCGTAAGTTTAGTCACTCCTTCAAATATGTCTCTCAGCTAACGCATTTCACAGATGGTGGAACCCAGCAGCCGAATGGCAATCTGCTGATCGTTGCCACCGCATCGGTCAAAAGCGGCCGTGTGTCATCACGCGCTTGTGCATTGAAGACTCGGTTGAGTCGCGCATGGTCATGTTGCAAGAGAAGAAGGCGAACATGATCAACGGCACAATCAACAAGGACAAAGTCGCCATGGAGAAGCTGACACCCGAGGACATGCAGTTCTTGTTCCGCGGCTCCTAACGGCGGTGCTGATGATTGAGGAACGACTTCATGGGATCGCTCGACATTCATTTCCAACATCGCTATGGCTTTGCCGCGTGCCTCATCCGATGAGATGTTGTCGATGATGGTTCTGCAAGGCGTGATACAGGCTGGCATTGCTTGTTGAGGCTGCATTTCACTGAAAGACGTGTATTAATTAAATAGTGTGATACCCCTTTAACTTTTGAATGCTACAATTATCTCGCATCTACAGTTGGCAATTACGATCATCTACAATCCCTCGTCACGAGTCTGCGCAGATTCCAAGGCTCTCCACGACAGTTCCACCGTGCATAGGCAACGAGTCGAACATCTTGCCATCGAGAAACACGTAAGCCAACACGAACGTCGCAGTGTGAGATTGAGGCACAGATCTCCTTCCTTGTGCACAAACTTGTGATGAGGTGCTTTAAGGTATTTTCCCATCCATATCGCTCTTTGATTTAGCCAGAGCTAGGACAGCGACGATCACAAGAAGCGTATCCACTCGTACAAGCCACCTGCCCGATGGAGATAGTCTAGCCAAGTGCTCGGGGATTGCGGTAAGCACTTCGATAACGACATGATCATGGTCCGCAATAATCACCGCGTGTCGACCGGCATGCGCTGCACGTCCCACTCGTGCATCTCGTCCTCCATGTGTAGCACCTGCCTGCTGTCATGTCGTCCCACGTTGTTGTGTCCACGAGCGGGGCGTCCGAACAGCCATCTCTCCAGAGCACCAAAGATTCACGTGCCCGTGCCCCGAAAAGTGTACAACTTCGAACTTCGGCCCCAAAGAGCAACGACCAAGAAACCTAAGCTCTTCGCAACCCTCCATCGCTACCGCCAATTGATCCCTTCCAGCCGCTAGTCATGCGAACCAATATGCAGTAGTGTAGGGCGCCCCTCATACTACTGCGCAGCGTGCCAATCTACTGTCCACCGAGCTGCCTCATGCGGCTACGACGCACCTCTCGACTGGGATCTGGCGCGGTGCTATCGTCGACAGTGCATGTTCGGCAGTGTATGACCTTCCCAAACGTGCTCTGGCGTCATGGACCTCAATGGCACCATGCCGTGCGAGCTCTTGAAGATAAGTACCTTGCGAGACTTGTGCTCGGTCTTGCTGTGAATCTTTTTTTATTTGCCTCGTACTTGGCTCATTGCTTCGTTCGTCTCTCTGTTTTTTTGTACCGCTATTGTACTCGTACCGGCTGCGTTGGAGACAAGATGCGTGAAGTTGTTGCTTTGGCCTTTGCGGCTGGCGCGGCGGCGTCGCCTTTTGACAAGAACAAATGGCATTTTGAGAAGAAGCCGCATGGATGGTATGTTCGGATATTTCATTCTTATGGTTTGCGCGGAAGAGCGATTCAGAATCACAAGGGAGAGAAGGAAAGCACAGAGATAGCAGCTCGATCGGCTCTCAATGGTTGTGATAAACCAGAATGCCTCGAGGCACGCTGACAGCTGCACATGGCGCACACTCTCTCCTACACGACCACCATTCTTTCAGCGCTTTGCAGGGCGCGGATGGTAGCAGCACTGCTCAGGAAGGCACAGAGGAGGCGACCAAGTCGCCTCCCAATGGTGATGGGAGACAAAAGAATGCCTCGAGGCATGCTGATAGCAGCACACACGGTGCACACACTCTCCTACACGATCATCGTTCTCTCAGAATTCATATTGTGGCTCGAAAGGGTGCGGATGGTAGCAGCGCTGTTCGCGTTTGCACAGCAATTGCTTTGCTAATAACTTCTCGCCAGGCCGAAGCCTTCAGTCTACACACCTCCCCAAGCAGCACCGACAACATACGACAGCATGGGACCCACGGCCGTCTATCCCACTGCTACTGGCGGCTACAATGGCACAGTGACGAGCGCACCGGCGCCCTATCCCACCTCTACAACCTCACTCTCTGCATGCGCCAGTGTCGCTCAGCTCGCAGCAGCAGACCCAGCCGCCACTCCTCTCGTTCCAGCGGGCCTTGCCTATGAATGCATCACCAGCGTTCCGTTCAACTCCTCAGCTGCGAGTGAGCTGTTGACCTCCATCAGGCCATACCTCAACTGGCAGTCAACCGTGGACTACATCAGAGAGCCGCCAGCCGAGTACGCTGAGAAGATCCAGGAGCCATACGACTTTTACGGTGAATTTAACAGGATCGCCGAGAAGGCTGAGAGCAATGGATACGGAAATGAGTACGAGTTCGGCTTCGATCTCTACGAAGCAGTGAGTTTTTTATCCTAGTCATTCACTCGACATCTCACTGGGATACTGATACTAACATGTGTGCAGTTCCAAAGGACGCACGATGGCCACTTCGTCTACTATCCCGACTCGGTGACGGGAATCTTCTCCTGGGGCCGCAGGACTCCCCTCGTCTCTGTCTCTCTCGACGGTGAGAGTGTTCCTCAGGTGTATGCTTACGCAGACGTTCTCACTGCCAGCTTCGGCAACGCTACGTTCCTACCATCGCCACTGGTCGAAATTGACGGTCAGGATGCCACGGAGTTCTTGCTCAACTGGAGTCAGTACGGCAGTCTCCAAGATCGTGATGCTCTCTGGAACAATCTCTTCTACACTTTGGCCCAAGTTTCTCTCGGTTCGAGCGGTACAGGAACCGGTACTTTCAGCGGCGGTGGACGTGGAGCCAGAATCTACCCCGGCGAGACTACCACCCTCAAGTTTGCCAACGGTACCACAGTCGTCAACGAAAACTTCGCTCGCGTCCTGGCTCCCTTCGACAATATCACCTCTGGAGAGGACATCTACCGCGAATTCTTCACCCTCCCTGAAGGCGAGCCGCAGTCTGCTGAGGAAATAGCCACTTCTACCACTTCCACCTCTACTGAAGCTCCCACCTCAAGCGAAACCGCCAGTACCACGACTACTCCGGTACCTGCTCCTGGCTATCCTACACCGTTCATCAACGGTGACTTCAACGCAAACTCCGGATACTTCCTCTCCGGCGATGAGTACGACGATGTTGCTGTGCTTGCCGTTCGCTCCTTTGTCGGAGGCTCCGGCTCCCAGGAGAACTTCCAGGCTGTCAACACCTACTTGATCGATCAGGCTGTTGCCCAAAACAAGACCAAGCTGATCATTGACGTCTCTGCGAACGGTGGTGGAACGATTCTTCAAGGCTACGACTTGTTCACGCAGCTCTTCCCAGAGATTCTTCCCTACGGAGCTAACCGATTCCGCGCGCACGAGGCATTTGATCTCATTGGCGAGGAGGTGAGCGAGTACTCTGGTGCCTTTGACCGTACCCCCAGCCTCAACCAGAGTGTTAAGGACATTGTCTCAACCACCTTCAACTACCGCACAGATGCTACTGTCGATTATGAGCCATTCTCTTCCTGGGACGAGAAGTACGGACCTCACTCCTACGGCCCTGGTCCAGACAACTACACAAGCCTAATCAGGTGGTAAGTGGAAACCACATCATTTGAGGCATGGTTTTACATCGCTAACACGTTATTTCTTCTGCAGGAATCTGACCGACCCACTCATTACAGAGAACAGTGGAGGTATCTACGTCTCTGGCTACCAGAACCGCAGCAACATCACCGCCCAGCCCTTCAAGGCAGAGAACATTGTGGTAGTCTACGACGGCTACTGCGCAAGCACCTGCACCATCTTCTCCGAGTTCATGCGTCAGCAAGCCGGCGTGCAAACCATCGCTCTCGGCGGCCGCCCTAACACCGATATCATCCAAGCCGTTGGCGGTGTCAAGGGCACGAACTCCTTCCCCTGGAGCTACATTCTCGGCTCCGTCGAGATCCCCTTCCAGACCCAGCTGCTGCATGACGCTGCTTACTATGCCAACGAGACCGCCCTCGGAGACTACAGTGACCTCCCACTGCTCCGAGCTACCAACTACGTTGTGAACGCGCGCGATGGTATTCGCGAAGGCGATAAAGACGAAACACCCCTGCACTTCGTCTACGAGGCTGCGGACTGTAGGATCTTTTACACGCCTGAGATGGTCGTAGACCAGGAGGCTGTTTGGAAGACGGTGGCGGACACCGCTTTCAAGGGCCAGAGTGCTTGCGTTGCTGGATCGATCGCGTCAGGTAACAGCACCGGAACCTACGGCAAGCGTGGAGAGAAGAAGAAGCATGCTATCCGCAGAGACGTCGATATAGAGCAGCTCTCTGCTGCTATCGGCAACGTGTGGACCGACAAGGACGGCATCACTCACGGTGGTGATGGCTACATGTACCCATAGATTGACTTGGGTGCCGTTGAGAGCAGCATTGGCTGGATTTTAAAGTTCGTTGTAATACAAGTGATTTCTCAATAGTTCTGGCCTTGTTTCAATGCAGATGTCTGATGATAGCAGCTCCAATGCCACGGAGATACTGTCAGGGATACTCGCTCAGAAGGACCAGGCCTTCAGCAGTATCTCAATGATGACCATTTCATTTCAATGCTGGTGTCTGCTGATAGCAGCTCAGATGCTACGGAGATACAATTGAGAATGCTTGCTCCGCACGTCTAAGTCTACAACGACATCTCAATGGCAACCATTTCATTCCAATGCTGGTGTCTTGTGGTAGCAGCTCAGATGCTGTGGAGATACCCATGAATCCTCGCTCAGCGCGATTAAGTCTCTGCAGTGGTATCTCAATGGCACCCACATCGTTTCAATGCTGGTGTGTGATGATAGTAGCTCAGATGTCACGGGTATACTACTATGAATACTCTCAGGACGACTCAGTCTGTAGCTACATCTCAATGGCGCTCGCGTTGTTTTCAAATCGACGCCCAACGATAGCAGCATACTAGACGTCAAGGTGCCAAAGAGGCTCAGTATAATCTCAATGGGAGGCCTAGCCGGAGCCCTGGTCACACTGACGGAGAAGGTGTTTGACTTTGTCATCCTAACTCGTACAAACTGCAACAACTTCATGTACTTGTCCTTGCTACTGCGCACGATCGTGCTACCACTACCTCTTTGGTTCTAGCAGAAGGCACCAACACGTCCCCAGAGATCAAGCCCTCGATATAACGCTCGCTTTGCAGAACGCCCCAAGTAACTCAAACGATACCCATGGGATGTCAATCCATGCATCGATGCTTGTGCCCATTGCCCAGTACATGAATTTAACGCAGGCTTGAAAGAAAACGCCTCTGGACCAGTTCCATTTAGGTCTCCGTGATCATCTTATCGACCCTCGTGTCCTCGGCTGGCTTTTGGTGTCCAGATTGCTGCGGCTTCAGAGCAGTGGCTGCCAGCGCTTTGTCGGCAACGACAGTGGTGGTCACAGTCGAGGTCGGGGTCGGATACTCGGTTGGCTTCACGTCCGCATCCTGCACTTGAAGGTGTGTCGTAGTAGGCTGTGCACCGTCCGTGGCAGCTGATGTGGTGGACTCGACTTTCAAGGCTCCGGCTGCAGCAGATGCTTCCGCAGACTTCACCTCGACGATAGGTGACGAACCGTTCTCATGGGCCTTGCCATTTGTTTTGAGTGTGACGACCAGACGTTTGGGTTCGCCGTCTTCGTCTTCTAGTAGGTCGCTGTCTTCGTCGTCGGCATCTGGCATCGCCTCGTCGCCATCGTCGTTCGCCTGGCTGTCCCACTCTTCGCCTGAGGGAGCATCGTCGCTCATGTCGTCCAGAGAGCCCTCGTCTTCGTCGTCATCGTTGATGCGTTTCCTCTTCTTCAACTTGCTGCCTCCGTTGACGACTCCCCGTGTGGCCCTTCCAGCTCTTGCGCCACCTCTGACTGGCTGCTCGCTGTCGCTGGCGTCCTTGCTCTCGCTGTAGTCTGGTCCGAGCTCGTCCGGAGTTTCTGCTGACCTGCTCAGAAGACTAGCACCGTACTCTCCGCCCTGCCGTGGCTTCACTTGACGGCCACTTGCAGTATACTGAGGTCCAACATCAGCAGGTGTGCTGCGACCAGACTGGCGAGCCGAGCGGCGCGCCGAAGTTGCATCAGAAAAGTTCTCGTTGTCGTCATCGTCCTCGTCTTCTGCGTCGTCGTAGGTATAGCGCATGCGCTTGCCACGGGTGCGGCCTTCGTACATTGAGAATCCGGGCTCGGGGCGTGTGAATGCTGCTCGGCGAGCTTGGCGGTATTCACGTCGGCGGCGTTTCTAGTTGACATGTTAGTCCTGATCTCCGCAAGACAATGTCTCTTATTTCCAAAACGTACCTCCTCTCCAGCCTCGAAGCGTGTGATTGCTTGGGTCATGCGAACGCTGAGTGTGCGCGCTGCCTGTGAACCGTCCTCCTTCTCGAGTTTCTCCGCCAGTACTCTGATCTCGTCGATGTTTCCCGCCATGTTGTACCATTGTGCGTTGCGAGTGTACCTGTGGTTTTCGCGGTAGACCCTGAAATATGTGTCGTCCTGGCCCTCGATCAGGAAGTAGCGCCTCTTGTCACAATCTCTACCCCATGGCTGCACTGAGAGTGGCTGGTTCTCATCTTCAGCGTGGCGGGTCTGTTTATATGAATCTTTGATCTTGTTCGAGATTTCGTCGGAAGAGGATAGTGACCACATGATGAGGGTACGGAGGAGGTTCAGCTGTGAGCTTAACGTTAGCATAGCTCTAGTGACTTCAACGTCCAACTGCAATATACCCTCTTCTCAGGAGACATGTTGTTGAAGTCCTGACCGCCGTGGAGCGGGTTTTGGCCCTGCCACTTCAAGGGCCATTGCGATTTGTGACTTGACACTGCTTCCTCGAGCGCGCGACCATAGTGTCCATGCCTTCACGATGTTAGTGTTCATTCTTACAATGTGCGCAACGCGACTCTTGCGCGCGCATATTTTCATCCAGTTGGCGCTCGGCCGAATATACGTACTCGACAGGCTTCTTGCGGTTCAGGACCAAACCCAACAATGCGCATAGCGTTCCCTCCACCTCTTTTGTCGGAATATCCGACTGAACACCTCTCTCCAGATCCTGAGGACCAATGTGTGCGAGCTTAGTAGGGAAATGCTCGGAAAATCGTGATCTGAACATAACGATGAACTGCGGCCAAAAAGTCAGCATTCACCATGTCCGCTTAATTGGGTCGCGACACGCGTGTCACAAGCGCGCCATTTCGCGTTTTATAAGGTCGCAAACGTACAGCGATGTCTGGGTTGTCGGCGAAAGTGTCTTCATGGGGTGGTGAGGGCGCCCTCTTGGGTCTGGGAGGGGAGGCCTTGGGTGGTGGTGCGGCCTTTTTGGTTGCTTTCTTTGCTCTCTGGAAGATGGGCGCGAGTTTCTTCACCTCCTCTTCTGGCGCAGATGACAGCCCGCTGCTATCGGAATCGGACATCGTCGCAGTAGGTGGATGATGTTGTGGTGTGGTATTTGGTGGTTCGTCGCAAAGCGGCTTGTTTGGTGGTGGAAAGTTGTAAGTCAGGTCGCAAGGAGCGGAGCGCAACGTCAGAGAGGGAGGCTGTCGCGAACGGTCCAGTCGCGAACGGCGGAGAAGAGCAAAGTCAATAGATGGGAAGGTGAGGCGGTGGAACGGACATCGATTCAGTGAACGCAAGGTAATTTTGTTTGCTATATACAAGTCTGCGCATATTATCTGGCGAGAAATCGTCCTCGGATGGCAATCTGGTGCATTCCTTGCCATTTTCGTGTTTCATTGGTTAAAGCTGGCCCCGTCTCGTTCGTTCGTTCATCGCAGCCGTTGTATCTCAGCATCGTCATGGTATTCTAAGCATCAAATGATCGAACTGCAGCAGATTTGCTATATGGCAATCGTCGCGGTGATGCATGCGTACAGGCGCTGCTTCGTTCGGAGACGAGAGAAACAAGCTCATGGTGTGATCGAGGGGAGAAAAACCATCAGGGTTCACGCTGTGTTCAGATTGCCATTTATCGGTATGCCGGCGAGGATTTGGTCACCAGAGGTTGTATCAATTCGAAACACTTCCAGCAGGCGTCTGATCCGCGAACTCGGCAGCATTGTTGCTTCGGATTGAAGAAGTGTCATACGCAGAACGATTCTGTCAAGATTTGGTGAACCAACGAATGTGATTCTCGACTGTTGCCATGCGTTGCATTCCCAAAAGCTAGGTGGCTGTCCTTCGATGCATCTCAGCGGTATGGTTTTCATCCCTTCGGTGCCTTTTGGAGTCGTTGAGAGTGGCTTATGTATCGTCGGACCATTATAACACAGAAAGCATCGCCTAGCCCTTCCATGTTAGAGAGTCTTCGGGGGTCCCGTAAACACGATCCCATAGAATGCGAAGCGGTAATTGGTGATAATTTTGGAAGAGGCACAAGGTTCACATCCAGTATCCACGAAGCCGTGAAACCAAGGTCGACAGTCTGCCCTTGATACTGTATCACACTTAATGACTTCGACAGTCTGCAACATGAAATGATCAGGCCTGTCTCATCAGCACCGGCTGCATTTTATTGCGTCGCGTTCAGAAAGGCAGATCGCTGTCGCACAGCAGCTGGCATAACACTCGGAGTCGACCACACGAGCCGAAGTCAAACTTACTTGTGACATACTCCGCAGCCCTAGTATCTCTTGATATATGCTCACATTCGTGAGACAAATAACATGATTATTTCACGTGCGGCAATGCACGACTGCTGATAACATGGAACCTGGGCCTGTCGCAAATATCGCTAGCATTTTGGCGATAAAATACGCAAGGAGATGAAGGGGCTTTGATGGCGTTCAAGGGCTTTGACACGTCGTTCAGAGACTGCGATGATTCAGATGGGAAGAGTTGTAGAAACGCGCAAGAGTGAAGCAAGTCCTGGAAGTGTCGTTAGCACAATGTGGCGGCAGATTTGAAGTGTTCGGGCTTTTCCGGAGCCGCGTTAGCGTCCGAGGAAAGTGCTGGCGGTCGCGCTTCTTTTGGCTTGGCGAAGCCGCACTACGCTGCGATTTCAGAGTGGGCTTCGACTTTGTGGTGAACCTCCCAGGCGAAGTCGAATCCGAACACCACGATCTCCCGAGAAGCAACGTCAAGATGGTATGCACACCCAGCATGGAAAAGAGATGGAATACACAGGAACAGGAACACTGACACTCGTAGGGTCGTGTCATTCGCAACCAGAGGAAGGGCCGCGGCTCTATCTTCACTGCCAACACCAGTACGAAATCACCAACACCACGAAATCGAACACCCCCGAGACAATCACTAACACTTTCGCGAAGGGCTTAACAAGGCGCCTGCGCAATTCCGCACTCTCGACTTTGCCGAGCGCCATGGCTACATCCGTGGTGTCGTGAAGGAGATCTTCCACGAC
>Ga0265797_10002867_pt1 | contig 28446 bp, 26 predicted proteins | sample P2T30metagenome_FD_192433 | JGI IMG/M metagenome (GOLD analysis project Ga0265797, IMG submission 192433) | Plant litter microbial communities from East Loma Ridge, Irvine, California - P2 T30 | ecosystem: Environmental > Terrestrial > Plant litter > Unclassified | place: USA: California...
AGCTCGCAAAGCAGATGCGTGAAGAGATGCCCGTTGATGAGGAGGAGCCGGAAGAGGGTGGATTGACCATCGACGAGACTACAGAATTTGTCGCGAATCTCAAAAAGCCCGAAGAGCGGGATGACGACTCAGATCGGGAGCGAAGAGTACGCCAACAATCACACGGCCCGTCCGCCGCCAACGCAGAAGACGAAGATGGAGATGCAACAATGGCTGGACAGTCATACGCAGAGGTGGAGGACGCGGAAGGCAGGGAAGCTCGCGCAAGCAGAGAGGCCAGTACGCCTGTTGCAGATGCAACAACTACAGGTCTCGATGACGAAGACAGCATGTCCGGCCAGGGTATGGCTGCTTCACTAAACCTCCTTCGGAAGCGTGGTCTCGTCTCTGATGGGTCGGGTGGCGAGATTGCAGAGAAAGATCGCAAACGCAACAAGTTCTTGGCCGACAAGCAGCACCTCATAGAAGAGTTTGACCAGCGTGCACGCGACCAGCGTGAAGCAGAACGCCACTCGGGCCGCTGGGAGAAGATGTCCAACAGAGAGCGCGACGAGTTTGCGCGCCGGCAGAATGAGATGCGCGAGCAGTATCTCAGCAAGCTCCAAGCCGAGATGTTCAACCGCGAATATCGGCCTGACGTCAAGTTGCAATACCACGATGAGTTTGGCCGCAGCATGAACCAAAAGGAAGCCTTCAAGCACCTGTCACACATGTTCCACGGCAAAGGCAGCGGTAAGCAAAAGACCGAGAAGCGACTCAAGAAGATCGACGACGAGAAGAGGAACATGGCAAAGGGCGTGCTGAATGTCGGCGATGAGGGAGGCATGATGAACGTGCAAGGCAGAGAGGGCAAGCGCCAGAAGACCGCTGGTGTCAGACTGCAGTGAGGTTGCAGTGACTTGGAACGAGTTTCAAGGTCAAGGTTAGTACTCATCCCTGATAGCCCGAACTATACGATACGATATTCATAAGACATCTAGACACAACTTTTCAGCCGAGCGGGAGTCGATGCAGGTAAGTGGACCCTCTGTTGTTGTTGTGAAGTGACTGCTTGCGCATGGCAAGTGCAGTCCTTGAAGTCGTCGTCCTGAAGTCATTCACCTCCAGTATCTGCGGCTTGTCGAATATCCCGTGTGAAGTCATTCATAGTGAGTGTTGCAACCGGCTGCTCCTCCAGTGTTAATCCACAGTTATTTGCCCATTGTAGTTGTTGTGCCTTCGTGGCCGTGCTAGCAGACACGTTCGCGTTCGCGTTCGCGTTGGTGATGAAGTGAGGTGATTGAGCTTGGACACCATGACAATAGCAAGCGCGAAAAGAAATAGGATTTGACCGAATACAAATATCTCACATTCTCATCCTCACTCTTCTCACCCATCTTTTCCATCGCACTATATTCCAACACCTACAAGGTGACAAACTCGACGTGCGACTCAGGCAACTGCGAACTGGACAGTGCGGAAGCACGGCAACGCGCGACGCGTTTGATTTGAAAGTGGAATTTGAACAGTTCACGCCCAACACGCCCTCGACCAGCGCCACACCTTCACCTTCGAGCAAACAACAAACCGCACTCCATCTTGAACTCTCGAAACTTCGTAATTGCAGGACTCAGGAACTAGGACTCAGAAGAAAACTCGCAATAATGGCACCCTCAAAGGCCAACTCCCCGGAATACGCAAAGGACGAGAAAGTGCTGTGCTTCCACCTTGAGCTCTTGTATGAGGCCAAAGTGCTCGACTCCAAGCCTAAGGACCCCAACGACAAGGGCGATGGCTACGTGTACAAGATCCACTACAAGGGCTGGAAAAACACGTACGTGTCCCTGTTTTTTGTTCTCTTTGAATTCGTGTTGTTCGACCTGGCTGGGAATGAACCAGGCGCGATGGCCACAACGATTGCCATGAGTATCGGGCGACGTGGATGCGGCGTGATGATGATACTCCCAGCATCGCATCTGCCTAGGTTCTACGCTTTTTGAAGTACAATCGTCCAACAGCCCCGAGGCGATGCCCACTACACCGCGCCAGCGTGCGCGCAACTCCCGAGGCGACATGCTAACCATTTCGGCAGGTGGGATGATTGGGTCTCCCAAGAACGCATCCGGAAACTCACAGATGAGAACAAGGAGCTGGCAGCCAATTTGAGGAAAGACATGGATGCGCAGCGCCGTGCAGCTTCCGGCAAGCCTTCAATCGCATCAGCGACCAAGAAGCGCGGCCTCGGTTCTGAGGCGCCAGGATCTTCGGCGAGAGGCAGCGAGGACCGGAGTTCTGTCGCTCCGCCACCGCCACCTAGAGGAACGAAGAGAGCGCGCGAGATCGAGGGTATTGACAAGGTACGTTTTCACAGGTTTTCACCGAATTTCTACTCTTGCTGTTTGCGATCAGCGCAGCCGAGACGCGACCGCCGGCAAACATCACATCTGTCGCGTCTTGAACCGCACTCCATCAATACGACGCGTCTTGTTGAGATGCACACTGTGTCTTCTCATACCGATAGTACTGTATGTCCGATGGCTGACTGAATGATTTGCAGGAAGATGAGTTCATGCGCAGACCTGCTGTCAAAATCTTCATCCCAGACGCTCTCAAATCCATCCTCGTAGACGACTGGGAGAAAGTCACCAAGGAGAACAAAGTCGCACCAACTCCCGCCCCCATCTCCGTCACACAATTTCTCAACGAGTATGAGGAGTCCGAGATGGCGCATCGCCGTCCTGGTTCGGCAGACGCCGACATCCTGGAGGAAGTTATCGCCGGCGTAAAGGAATACTTCAACAAGGCTCTCGGACGCATTCTTCTTTATAGGTTCGAGAGGAATCAGTACTTTGACTGGCACAAGCAGCTCGAGAAGGGCCATGGTGAGCACGCGGGCAAGACCCTGTGCGACATCTATGGGTGCGAGCACTTGCTCAGACTCTTTGGTAAGTTCTTGTCAATCTTGAAATTGAATTTAGGATCTAACAGTGTCGACAGTTGCAATGCCAGACCTGGTCGCTCACACCAACATGGACGCCCAAGCCGTCAGCCGGCTCCGTGAGGAGCTCTCAAAGATGACGCAGTGGCTTGCAAAGCGCATCGAGCGCTATCTTTCCATCGATTACGAGCACGCAGGCCAGGACTATGTTGAAAGCTCGAAGGGCGTCGCGTAGAATGCGAAGCCAATTGAAGAGTCTCAAGAAGACGAAGAAGAAGAAGAAGAAGAAGAAGAAGAAGAAGAAGAGTCCCAGTAAGACCTAACGGCGTTTTTGGCTGCTCTTTGTTTTACTCATTGTTTTGCCGGACTGGTATGGTGTTGGCGTAGGAAAGATATCAGCAGCGACCGACAGGTTCGCTGAGAGTAACTCGGTTGATTTGAGCGGTAGTGGTGACTGTTCTCGGAACAGACCTGTTGCTGCTACTGATACTGTAATACTAGAAATGCTGGGTTCATTTGGTTAGGCTAGTGAGCTTTCTTGTTGTAGCAAGGCCTTCGTCAGATTTCGTGCCACTCCCGTTCCACCTGGGAAGTCAATCAGAATGCTCGTACCTACGACGTCGTAGATCACAAGGCACCACTCCCGTTACCGTTAAGATGCCATTTACTAGCTAGATACCTGGATACCTCAAGGTTGTTCATGTAAGAAACCACCCACTGACTAGACTTCGCACTCACTCTTCAGCAGCCGAATATCGCAAGTAGCCCGTCAACAGACCATCCTGCTTCAGCAGCTCATAATCCGCACGCAGCCCGAGGATTCGTCGCTCATCCTTTGGCTTATCCCCCAGCTGCTGCAGCATCGCCTCGAAAGACCCATCGCACCTCTCCAAATCCTCAAAACACGGCTCGCAAAGCAACAGGCCGCACCCTTCGCCCCCCTCAATCTGCTGCTCCAAGCAGCATTTCCAAACCGGCAGATTGCAACAGACACTGCACCACGTCCCGCGCTCACCCTCTTCAACAAGCCTGTCCATCGCTTCAAGCAAGTCCTGCTCCTTGTTGTTGACACCCTCGATCCGCCTGAGCGCGTGCTCATCGCAAACCATGATCTTCATCCGCGACATGGTGCAGTCAGGGCAGACCTGCGTGGCTTCGATGCCTTCGTCCCTATGGCCGCTGCTCACCTCTTCCCACCCGCGACCGTCGTCCCACTCGACGACTTGTATAATTTGATCTGGAAGACCGATGATGCTGTAGGCTGCGCGATCGCAAAAGTGGCAAGGGTTAGACCCTTCATCGGTGAAGCCCACATGGTCGAAACGGACTGGATGGCACAACTTGGTGCGAACGGTTTTGATGGTGCCGCAAACGACTTCTGGTGAGTCTTCACGTGGAGCAGATGAGCCTTTTGTGGCGCGCGTAGCAGTCTGGTCGTGAACAGGCGTTGCTTTCACGCTGACAAACATTTTGGCGTCGCCTTGCTCGGGCTCCAAGGTGTCCGCTGGTGGTTCGGGTGAATTGGTCAAGGGCTGGGCGAAAGTCTGATCAGCAGCAAGTGTATTTGACACGAGTTCGACGTCGTCTCCTTCCTCCACATCTAACTCCTTTGATTCCTCGTGTACGGAGTCTTGCGGCGATCGCTGATGCCGGTGCTGAGGTGTTCTGGATCCAAGTGGCTCGCAAGCTTCGCCAGCCATATCGCAAGCTGTACAGACGCGTCCATCGCCGTGCAAAGTACCAATTTTGAACGAACATACCCTGCGACTCTCCAGACACTGTAGGCACGTGGTTTTCCGAGAAGCCTTCTGAGTATTGCTGGGTTTGTTCTCATATGGCAAGTTGTCCGGTCCGATACGCTTCCTTGTGAGTACATGTCCGGGTCTTGGTCCTGCAATACACGGCCTGTGACCGCCTTCCTGGCACTCAACGCATCGTCCGCGGTGACTGGAAGGGTCTTGGTTGTACTCGAACGAGCACACCAGCCATTTCTGTTTCTTGCCTAGGTACTGGCAATGCGTGCAAGCCATTTTCAATTCTGGCTCCTGTTGATACATTAGAAATTGAAGACTGGCGAAACCCGGTGATCGACATACCTTGACCAGATGACAATCATTGTCATTGAGTTCGCACTCCTCGCAGGGCCATGAGTGCTCATTGTCAAGTAGACTGCATCTTGTGCCCATTGCCAGGCAATCGAAGCAACCTCTCGCCACCGGATGATTAGTGAAATCGCTTGTCTGCTCAGAAGCGATCACACGAACACCACTCGCTTGCACACTAAGGGTACTCGACAAGTGATCCTCGCGGATGCTCTTGCGCTTACGCAGCTGATAGCCCGCGGTCCAATTGTCACATGTTGGCTTCACTTCGTGGTGCAGATTTGCACAGAGTTCACCGAAAGCAAGCTTACCGGCTGAGCTGTTGAAACGAATGCACAAGGCAGGTGGCGGTGGCAGTTCGTGTCTGAACTCGATGGCGGGCTCATTCGTGTGTTCTCCACCATTCCAGTCGTGGTTTCCTCGGTGAGATATCTTGGCTTTCTTTCTGCGTGGTCTGGCTTTGCGTGCTTCCTCGCGAGGATCGAAGTCGCCCGTCGTATCGGCGTCAATCCACGTGCAGGGTGCAGTCCCTCGTGTCGGTCGGAGTTCTCTTTTGTAGAAGACTTGCGCATCGGTAGTATTCGCAGCATCTTGAGATCCGTCGGATGGGCGGAGATCTGACCCGGCATCGCTGGGGGGGATGTCGCTGGCAGGAGTGTTCGTTCTGCTATCTTCCGGCCTTGGCTCGGAGCCTCCATTGTCTTCGTCTGCCTCGGGAGTTCCAGAAGACATCCTGTTGTCGGTGGTGGGTTGGAAAGTAGCTGTGGTGTGTGGTGATAATGATGTATCCATTGTCTCAGTGAAATCGCCCAGGTGGGTACCTAGCTGAGGGTGTTCCTCATCCATGTCTTGTCCTGTCACCGGCCTTTGAAGCAGTCGTCAGATGGTACTAGCTTGACCAGTTATCGGGTAGCAGTCTCGAATCTCACTGTCGAGTCTCCGAGAAATTTGATGAGACAGTGCGTGATCAAGTGTCGAGTGTCGTGTGGTAGTCAGACGGTACAGATGGTTGGCATGCTTGATTGCTCATGCACATGAAGTTGTCTTGTTGAGCTGCTCGTGAACGCCGAACCCTGTCATGATGCTTGCACCTTTCGGAACTATGTTTCTCGTGGTGGCAGATTTTATTGACCAGCAAGATGATCCGAGTGGTGCGAAAAGCATTACTCGCTCCAGATAAGGACAAAAATTTTTCAACATCGTCGACCGCACAAGCATGTGAAAGGCGCTGGACGGCTTGGTGAGATGCGATTCAACGAGCATGGCGCACCAAGGAGATATGATTGTCAAACAGGACATCATCATCAACGGATCTCGGCCCCATAAAACACCAATCATAGAGCGGTTTTGATGTTGCGAGCATAGATGAGGTACGCTCCGATCCGTTCTTGGAACAGTAGCTCCTTGCAGCCACTCAAGTCACTCTGTGTTTCTTGAAGAACCCATCAAGCTTCTTTTGACTTTCGTCGTGTGCAGACCTGCCAATTCCACCGCGCTGTCGCTTCAGGCCCACGATATGCTGCTTACTATCCACAGCCAGTATTGTGGTCGAGTATCCAGCTAATTTCTTGGAGTTGGCCGTGGTAGAAGCCAGGCTTGAAACGCCCTCCGAAGCGTTGCTTCCAACCGCATCGGGTGGTGTGGATGTGTCATGAGACGGCGATACAGACTGTTGTGGAGTATACGCACTTTCCGGAACCTCACTCTCCTCGGACGTTGCATCAGGATCCGCCTGCTGGTCGTCTTTGCGGATCTCGAGATGCAGATAGCCAGTGTTGCTCCAACCACCCAGATGCTCCAACACGAGATCGCCTCTTGCTGCAGTAACTTCAGGCGCAATTCTAAGGCTCCTCCGAGATAGACGCAACAGCAGGCGTCGCCACAGGTTGGCGAGCAATATACCGTGAGAGACAATTGCTACCACGTGCTCGTTGTGGGCAGCATCTATATCGAACAAGGGCAGTAAATGCTCGTCCAAGAAACAGTCGGCACGCTTGGCCATTGACTCTTTACTCTCAACGTCGATGAAGCCCGGATCATCTTTGTGCTTTTCACGATGTGTTTCCCGTCCCGTCTTCTTCGAGTCTGCCGAACGAGTCTGGAAGGACTTGCCCTCGTAGTACCCAAAGTCCTAAAATTAATAAGCATTCACGCATATGGGCAAATTGCATAGTGCTGCGATCGCATACCTGCTCGATAAGATCCGGTACCTTGACGATGTGTGGCGTGGGTGGCGACGCGTCTGAACGAGCAGATGCCTGAGCTTTCCGGACAGCTTCTGCGGTCTTCGAGGTTCGTATCAACGGCGAAGCATATATGTGTGTCAACACTGTGCCTGTTTTGCGCAGATAATCCCCTAGCTTGTCTGCTTGATCCACGCCATGATTCGTCAAAACGGAATCGCGAACGCCTGCGTAAAGCCCAGCGACATTGTCAACCTGCAAGACTTTCAGAATCTATACGGCGACTTAGAATTCCGAATAGACTTACTGTCTCCGCATGGCGGATGAGGAAGAGCCTCATGTGATGTATGTTGGTCGATGTTGTAGAAGTGGCAAAGATGTCGCAAAGGGCGTGATGTTTGTTGCCGTGTTCTCCACTTTTCTTGGAGACTTCAAGGTTGCTCCGAACTCGATTGCCAGTGCTCCTACCACTACTTACATGTATCTTTCTAACTATAAACAACCGCGACAACATCATCTGAGGAATAATTTGGACGGACTATAAGCCGTAGCAACGGATCACGCCCAGAGGTGCATGTCCACCATACCAGCGAGACGACGCCATCTTTCCTGACACCACTTTACCCGCTAATACTATGTCTGCGCCCACCCAGCCTTTCTGGCAGAAGACAGAAGATTGGCATACAGCAGGAGAGCCCTTCCGCATAGTCCACGAACTTCCACCAAACACATTAAACCAAGGCCTCACAGTCTCGCAGCAACGCCTTCTAATCACAACCACCCCATCACACCCTCTAGACCTACTCCGCCAATCCCTATGCCATGAGCCTCGCGGTCACGCTGACATGTACGGAGGTTTCATCACACCACCAGACGACACAGACGCCAACTTCGGCGTATTGTTCTTCCACAAAGACGGCTTCTCGACCGCTTGCGGACACGGGACGATTGCTCTCGGCTATTGGGCGATTGCACACGGGATTGTAGAAGTCAAGCCTGGCGGCACGGCCGATGTAGTGATAGATGTGCCTTCAGGCCGGGTGACGGCTAGAGCGACGTTCGACACCGATGGAGCTGTCATGCACATGGACTTCATCAACGTCAGCAGCTATCAGATTTCCAGCGGAGATGTAATCTCTATCGACCTATCCGGAGAGACCACCTCGTTGACAATGGACCTGTCCTTTGCGGGCGCCGTGTATGCTTGCGTCGATGCTGCCGATCTGAGTCTCCGCGTGGAGCCTTCACGGCACCAGACGTTTATTGATATCGCCCGCCAGATCAAAGCTCAGCGCGCCGGATTCCTCTTTCAGGACAAGTACGACATCTACGGCGTTTGTTTCTTCGAAAATCAGGGCGAGAGCGCGGATGCGGTCATGCAGAAAAACGTCGTTGTCTTTGCAGATGGCCAGATTGATAGATCGCCGTGCGGCTCTGGGACATGTGCGAGACTTGCGGTGTTGCTGGCTGAGGGTAGAGTGAGTAAAGGTAAGCCTTTGGTACATGAGTCGATTGTTGGTTCGACGTTCGAGGCGTATGTTATGGAGACAGAGGATCGCAAGCCTTTCCCGAGCTGTGTTCCCCGAGTTAGGGGAACCGCTCGCCTCGTTGGGAAGATGGAGTTTTATATTGATCCGACGGATCCGATCTATCCTGGGTTCTTGCTCCGGTGATTGTGGAATCACATCGTGGGTTGAAACAACTTAAAGCTCAGTTTTGTATGTTGCCTAGCTACAAGAACAATTCCTCGCTGTAAGTACCGCACATCCAGTCCCAAGGCAAGAATGTCCCCTGATCAGCCCAGACACCCACGCCGGTCTCCGAATACTCTCCCCCCAACTCCAATTCTGCGCCGGTGTACGAGACACCTTTCACCTTCGCAACGACTCTTGCACCATGCTTCCTTCCAGACGCCTCCCTCTTCGAAGCATTAAGCAAAGCTTCTGCGTGTGGGTGGAACCACATGCGAGGCCACCAGCGGGTGCGGTAGCTCTTATCGCCCGTCATATGCCAAACTGGGAAAGTTTGTTGCGTAATCACGTTTGTCCCGAGCATCATATCCGCCCATTGCTTTCCTGTTGGGAGGCCGTCCTTCGACTTATCACTGGCAAATGGAGGAGGGGAGCTTCCGATGTCGTCAGACAGCACCATCTGATCGATCCGCTTCGTACTACCGCTTATCGCATGGTCGAATAGAGGTGTGGTGCTGTGGTTGAACCTCATCCATGTCAAGTAATCCGTATACGCCCACGAAGTCTGAATTACATCCGACTCGTAGTCCAGCGCGACGTGATACTCTGTTCGAATGTCCTTTGGTATGTTCGGGACCGCACCGAGCATGCCACCTTGCATAAGCAGTACTTTTACTTTTCCATCTCTCAGCACCAAGCGCCCTATTTCCTGCTCCGCCCACATCTCCTGGAAGTAGTATTGGTCCGAAGTGCGATATTCGTATCTATCGTCGTACTTGCGGCGCAAGACGTCCATGGTGCCGGCGAACATGGCACGCATATCTTGTGCTGGACCCATGATTGTGCCTGAATTCAGCCAGCGTGGGCGGTTCGGCACCATCCAGGTGTCCGTCGCTGGCCCAAATACGTCGGAGGCAAGAGAAGATTCGGGCACGGCCCAACAGGCTGCTCGACGTTCGTCGTCGGGCCAGCAAGTCTTGTCGGGGCCGAATATGATGCTCTGCTTGACCTTTGCGCCGCCGTGCGTAATGCCGTGTATGCCTTCGCGTCTGAGGCGGGCGTTTGCCTTCTCAACGGTAGCGTGATAGCGTCTTATCAGCACATCGGGTCTTAGTTGAAGCCAGATATCGTATGCGTCCAGCACGAGGACGAGATCGTTGTCCGCGGAAGGAGGGAGGCTGTTGAGGTAAGCGAGTGTTTCGGAAATCTTGAACAGGTGGGACTCTGAGTCGTTGTGCTGCCCGTGACCCTCCCAGCCGAGAAGGATTGGATTGGGATATCCGGTGATTGCTGCTGAAAGAAGGAGCTTGCAGAGGTCGACATTGCTGCCGGTAGCAGGGAGCAGCAGATGGAATTGCGGATCTGAAATCGTGTATGGTGCTGCCAAAAAGCCTACCACGGGCAATACGAGAGGTGTGTCGAGCCCGTAGACGACGACGATGATGATGATGAGAGCAAGGATGCCGGAGATGATGCCAGTGAGGCGCATTCGCGGTGGACTCACCATCTTGCCGAAGCGCTTTCGACTCAATACCTACGCTGTGAGCAGGGAGAGGCGATGTCTACGTCTACCTCGTCATTGGCAGACGACTTCTGGTCCCGGCTTCTTTAACCTGTGCATCTCGAGCAGCACAACGCCGGGAAATATGCGGCCGCGTACAGTATGCATACAGCTGAACTCCCAGCCGCTGTTGTGACATGGGTGCACCAGAATGACCGCGTGCATACCAAAGCTTGCGCTGTGGTAACACCAAAGGGACTTCAGCTGTCTGGACCTCAATATGTTACCAGCAGTTCAGTAAAGTGAGGCTGGAGTTGATGCTCCGAGATAGTGGAGTTCGTCTGAATCGTGATCTTTTCGGGAGTTCGGGTTCGGGCTCGGGTTCGAACAGACTAAAGAAATGTGGTCTGACATGATCGTCGTTGGATCGACTTGGTCGGAGCTCTTGCAAGGCAGTGTGCCAGTGGTACATGACTACTATTCCTGCGCGAGAAAAGCAATCGGCGGTTGGAACTGCTTGTTGTGTAAGAATGATTCTTGCAATCTACGCAACCACGTAAAAGATTGGGACTGGGCAAGTACACAATGTGAAACACTAATTTCGATTCTAACAAGAAATCTCTTAATTAACATACTAAAATGCGGAAATCTGTGGTTCCTAGAAGGGAGGAAGAGTGGCGCGTTCACAGTGTCTCGCCTCCATCATCATAGATCCATAATCCAAAAAAGTCGGCAAACGAGCCGACGCGGTACACTTGAATACGAACGCGCTGCGATGATGCCGTTCCCATCTGATAATCTCCGACCATCTGTGTCATAAAAACCCATAACCCATCTTACCAACGCCCGTACGCTAAACGTAACATGTCAGAAGCATCGACAAAAGAATCAAGCCTTCGTGTGATGAGGGCGAGCACCAGCCTTGCCGATGCACTCGACCTTGAAACCAAGCGAGGCCAGCTTTGGGGCGTTGACTACGTTACGGCCGTCAAATACCAGGCGTGGTCGGCGCATTACCGATGCGATGCGCGACCAATTGACGCGCTCGGAGCCGGGCTTGCCCTCCAGGGCGTGTTCCGAAGGCGTTGAAAGGGTGGTGGACTGCGTGCCGGTGGATTCCGGGCTCTCGCTACCAGCGTCGGAGCTCGCGGATGATTGGTCGCTAGCCACGTTGTCTTCGGCGGCTGTCGAAGCCCGTATTTGGGCGACCGGGGATTTTTGCAAGATCTCGGGCTGAGGCGTGGGTTCAGGGATCAGATCAGTCTTGAATTGGTCCCACTCGGTGAGGATGGCGATGGCGCAGGCGTCTGAGCAGGCGGAGACCGCGTCCTGGTAGATCGTGATGCTGTCCTTGATGTTCATTGTAGGGTTCGCGGCTTGCAGATCGTTGTAGATCGTCTGCTCTGATACTTGAGGGTCGAAGATGGCGACCTTAGCGCCTTCTGCAATTAGCTGGCTGATAACGGTGATGGCTGCTGTTTCGCGAGTGTCGCCAGTATTCTTCTTGTAGGCAAACCCAAGGACGGCAATCTTTTTGCGCGAGAGGGTGTTATACAGCCGCTGGATGATGCGCCTTGTGAAACGGTGCTTTTGGTACTCGTTAATTTCAACAACAGAGCGCCAGTATTCGGCGACCTCTGGCAGATGAAGGGTCTCCGAGATGTACACAAGACTCAGCACGTCCTTCTTGAAACATGAGCCACCGAATCCGGCAGAGGCCTTCAGCATCCGGCTACCAATTCGGCTGTCGAGGCCAACGGCAAATGCGACCTCGTCAATGTCCGCTCCGGTTGCCTCACATACGGCGCTGAGGGAGTTGATGCTGGAAATACGTTGTGCCAGCATGCAATTCGCAGCCAATTTCGCGAGTTCTGAAGACCAAAGGTTGATGGTCTTGATGCGGTCTTTGGGCACCCAGGCCGAGTAAACGTCAACAAGGGCATCCGCAGCAGCCTGCTCGTGCGGCAGGTGGCCGATAAGGATGCGGTCGGGCTCGAGCAGGTCGTTAATGGCGGTTCCTTCAGCCAAGAATTCCGGGTTGGAAAGAATGTGAAAGTTGACGTTGGGGTCTGCGAGACCAGAGAAGATCTCGCGTAAGCTCTCTGCGGTACCACATGGCACTGTGCTCTTCTCGACGATGATCTTGTCAGTGGTGGCCACTTCGGCAATGTTACGTGCCGCAGACTCGACGTAGGCCAGGTCAGACGCCGAACCGGACCCAACGCCACCAAGCTTGGTGGGTGTGTTGACAGAGATGAAAATCAGGTCGGCGGCGTGAATTGCTCCAGAGACATCGGTGGAGAAGTGGAGGTTTGGTTGCCTTCCATCAGTACCATCGCGGGCAACCTCGACAATTTCATGAAGTCCAGGCTCGAAGATTGGCAGCGAGTTGGATTTCCATGCTTCGATGCGAGGCTCACTTAAATCGACGACGGTGACCTTGATGTGGGGGTTTTGTTTGGCGATGATAGCGCACGTTGGGCCGCCCTACACGTTTCATTGTCAGAGGGAGAGTCGAGGGAGAATGATGCATAGGAGAAGTCTCGGCGAACTTACCACATAGCCGGCGCCGATGCAGCAGATGTTAGTGACCTTGCCTGAGACCTTCCAGTTGGCCATGGTGGTATTTGGGGGGAATAAGAGGTGACGGTGGGAATGTGCAATAATGGTCTCGGAAGCAGGAAAAGGCGTCGACAGCCGTCAAGACTCAAGAAGGGTCAGTAGGCAAATGCAGAAGGCAGAAGGTTATGTTGCGTCCTTGGCACTTGGTTGGGAGAGAGAGACGACCGTGGGAGGGCGGGTTTGTCGGCGCCACGCTGCAGGTACTCGCAAGGCTCAGCAATCTCAGGGCAAGGGCGGGGCGGACAGGGTACGGCAAGCAGCAGGGAAGTGAAGTGGCAGGCTGAAGGTGGGAGAACGCCATGACTTTAGTGCGACTGGCATATATAATCAGAACCAACTACTGCTGCCCTGTCACGGGAGCGCTAGTGAACAACGTGGGTTGAAGCAGTGGGCACTGTCCCTACCACCAACCGGCAGCCCCACGAACAGCATGACAGGAAGTGTAATGATTGTGAGATGGCCGATCATGAGTTGCCGACGTCCGATAATTTTTTTTTGGCCGTCGGTCACAAAATTCGGCGTGGCGTTCATGCTAATTCAGGCATGCGGAAGCTTCTCAAGGACATCAACTAACCGAGAGCAGAGGAATTCTCAATCTTTGTGGGCCTGCTGAAGGTTTCACTTGGATCCCATCTTGGGTCCGCCTCTCTCCGGCCGCCTTGGCGCATCATCTCCCCGGGCCAAGCATACAGGAGCCGCTGGGCTGAAGGCCACGTCTGCGACAAGGCTAGGCGGATGAGATAGACAAGCACGCCATCTGCGTGACGAGAGGAGTGTACGTGTGCGTGCATCTGCCATGATACACGTACAAGACGGTGGACGATGGAGTGATTGAATTCCTCTGCGGGATTCCCAATGCTTCATCAAGGCCGAGGACACTTCTTCCAAGCGGCTTTAGTGGAATGTCATCGAGGTCATCGCATCATCCGCGGCGTGCAAACCCTGACGATGGGAATCCAAGTACGATGTTGCAACAAACCGATACGGCATCACGAGACTGGAGGATCCTCTGCTCGGCGTGCGATGGGGATTATCATTGGGAGCAACAATGATAATGCGGATCATCAGGAATGCCGGATGAGCATGCATAAGGCTGCCTATCCAACTCTCGTCCGCTCACAGCCCAGCCGAGCCTCCCTCCACTTCTCGAAATAAACCAAATGAACGGCGGCGGAGAGGGAAGAACCTTGGCAACACCGTTAGGTCGGGTGTAGTGTTGGGGAGGATGGCAGATATACGGCTTGGCGAGCGGAAAGTCGGCTCGTCTCTGCTCGCCATCCTGTAGCTGTTCGTTCCGAGTCGTTCACATTTCCTGCAACGGCCTGCATTAGGATCGCGCTTGGCATTCGGCTCGGCGGTGAGATTGGTGGTTGGTAAGTTGTTACGTGTTGGTTGGATGCAGGTACTACTATATACGAGGCTGAGCTGTGCCTTCAAGTCACGCCATGGAGTCTGTTGTCTTGTGTCCTGTCTTGACGGAATACAATAGGTGATTAAACCGTCGCCCGCAGCAAATTGCAGTTCTCGCTACCTTAGTATGTACATACGCTCAATACGCTATCTTCCGAGCCCGCCATCTACGCAATCTCCCTTCTCGTAGGGCGATACCAAGAAATCACTAAGATCGCTAGGCTCTCGGCCCATCCGCTTTCTTCTTGGCCCTAATCGTTACCCGAAAGGCTCCAGTCAGCAGCCAGCAGCCAGCAGCCAGCAGCCAGCCAGCTGCTGCTCGTTGCGCCCAGCGGCATCCCTCTGTGCTCTATCGCCGACGTGCTTGCCTTGAGCCAACACTCTATTTGTTTTAACCTTTCTGTTCACCGCGGACTCTTTCACCTAGCATACCACTCATACCTCACCACGCGACTCCACGGCAGGACTCTCCACCGATCGATATCACTACTCCTGCTCCGCGGCCCATTTTCTGTCAACGCCCGCCTTATTCTTACTTAGCACTTGCTCGCCCGCGTTCTCCAGTCTTTACTGATCCGCCTTTGCACCATCCCCAACAAACCACTACCCGCCTACTTCTCCAAGCAAACCGAACAATTCACCTATACAACAACGCACATCCGACTACACACGACACCTAGATGGCCTCAAACACCGCCCCGTTCCGACACAGCGTCGAGAGATCTTCGCAAGAGGGAGAGAAATATGGCTTGGAGCGGACTTCGATTTCGAGCGATGCGCCTTTGAACAAAGATGACGAGGACGTGGAGGCACAAGTGGTCACACCTGCACAACAGCCTCCGGCACAGCCTCTAGAGTACAGCACATCCACAACGAAGAAGCTTGTCTTCCTCGGGCTGTACTTCTTCCTGAGTCTCGGGTTGACCTTGTCCAACAAGGCTTTGATGAAGAGGGTAAGTGCATTTGTTGTCTCAACATTGCGGCAACCACCAACCTTTCTGACACATTACACAGGCAAAACTTCCATGGCTCCTCACAGTACTACACACTGGATCCACTTTCATCGGATGCTCCGGTCTCCTCGCGAGTGGACAACTCAAGTTGTCGCGGTTAGGCACTAAGGAGAACCTGATTCTGGTCGCATTCTCTACGCTGTTCACCCTCAACATCGCAATCAGCAATGTGTCTCTGTAAGTAATCCGCTCACTGCAGCATCGTCATGGCTCGGCTAACAAAATCATAGCGCGCTTGTATCAGTACCCTTCCACCAGGTCCTTCGATCCACCTGCCCTGTCGCGACTATTGTCATTTACCGCGTTGTCTACGGCCGATCCTACTCCCGCGACACCTACATCTCGATGATCCCGCTCATCTTTGGTGTTGCACTGGCGACCTTTGGCGATTACTACTTTACCATGATCGGCTTCCTCCTCACTTTCCTTGGTGTGGTACTTGCCGCCATCAAGACCGTCGCCACCAACCGACTGATGACTGGATCTCTGGCCCTTTCCGCGATGGAAGTGCTCTTCCGCATGTCCCCTCTCGCCGCAACCCAATGTCTCTTCTACGCCTTCGCGAGCGGCGAGTTCACCGGCTTCCAGACCGCAGTCGCCGAAGGCGTCTTTGACAACACCTTCCTCTTCTCCGTCCTGTGCAACGGCCTCATGGCTTTCTCGCTCAACATCGTCTCTTTCCAGACAAACAAGGTCGCTGGCGCCCTGACAGTCTCGGTCTGCGGCAACCTGAAGCAGTGCCTGACCATACTTCTGGGAATTGTCCTTTTCGCTGTTACGGTGACGCCTCTGAACGGCGTTGGCATGCTCATCACCGTTCTCGGCGCCGCGTACTACTCCAAAGTCGAACTGGACCGGAAGCGCGCATCGGCTCCGAAATGAGCGCGTGGCGCCACGTAATCGTTCCCTTTTTACTGTCTGCACACGTGCATACCCGCAGCCGGCCACGCGATAAAGCGGCCCAATGGTCAGCCAGCCATCATAGCATTTACATTTATCATCTCTGAGCGATTTGTAACGACCCGAATACTTTAATAACTAGATTATCTGTAAATACGCATCCCGATACACAGACATCACAGCACCTTCCACAACAAGCCAAGCCCTAGGGTGACACAGTCTCATCTCATGCAGATAAGCAAGGCTGGGAGCAAGGGGGCTGAAACCATACCGGTAATCTGGGCATGTCAGGGCACCCTGAAACCACGGACGTAGGCTTCTCTTAACTCCATCCGAACTCTATATGAAGCTGTGGCGAAGAAAGTCTAACGCGCGGAAGGTGACGGTGACATTGCCTGCCATCATGCACGCGTGTTTTTGCCGTCTCCATTGCATACAATCGATTTTATGTTTAGCGGTTGCAAAAATGGCCAAAACAATATCGCTACTCTCGCCTAACGTGTTGCCCGGGGGCGGCTGACGCACTAAATCTGGCAATCCAGACCTGGTACATCGTACTCACATGGTACTGTATACATGCACCTGTACAGAAAACCCGGTTCGTCCGGAATCCCGAACAAACAGTCTTTCGGCTTGCGTACAGGGATGTGAGTTATACGCCCAAATTGTGCTTCCGCCATTGCTGACACTGCCTCTTCTCTTCAAAGTTACCCAAGTTGTACCTTGACTCCCTGCTGGCGAGGAGGTATCAAAGCCAGCAACACCACCTGAGCAACTACCTACTACCAACCTCCTGATCTGCATGACCTTCCGCGTGGCACCCAACACTCCTACACGTAAGGGTCGGATTTCGTGCACCTCTTAGATGTCGATGTTTGGCTGTTGCGGTCGGGAAGGGCGCAAGGGAGAACCTCCTTGTGTTTTTTGGGGACTCGTTATGCTGTGGCGCCAGAGCTCTGGTTTGCGGCCTCGCGATTGCTCGACCACAAGAATTCTGTCAAACGGCCGACATGGAGGACATCATCTGTTGTGGCCAGCGGCCTCTGAAGATGTGCTATCAAACTTAGTAGATTTCGTCGCCGAGGTTTGTACGCCATTTCTTATTCCTTTTGCTTGTCTGTGCCACTCTCTTCCCTTGGCCTCGCCTTCTCATCGCTCGTCTTGAACTGATGATCCGACTGTTCCGCCCGCCGAGGGCTTTTGGACACTGCTTTGAGGAGCAGCGGTTGTTGCCAACGCCGTCACTACATGGCCAAGCGTCATTTGAAGACAGCGAAGGCATGATGGGCCAAAAGCAGGGTCATGCCGCGCATGCGACTATCAGGCTCAGCAAGCTCCGGCGTTGCATTGCTATCGTTGGAATCGCAATCCTGGTACTGCTGCTCACTGCTGCGTACCGGAGCAAATCTCAACCGCAGCTTGCCTCAGACAAGACCGGCCGTCGAAATGCGCAAATCTTGCATCTGGTCATCCCAACATCGGACCTCGACCCGGAACTATGCAGGACAGTGCTGAGCGCGGAGATACTTCACTATCCAACTCCTACGCTCGTTCGATGGACTGCTGTTGCCGGCGAAGGTCTAGCGAACGCTCAACGACGGACTACAGCGATCCGCGACTACCTTGGCAAGCTGAAGGGACATCATGAGAACGGCACAGTGATCTTGTTAGACACTGTCAGTACTTGGTTCCAGCTAAGGCCGGAGGTGCTGTTGAGCAGGTACTACGGCGTCATCCATGATGGGAATCAACAGCTAGCGGCTCGCCTAGGTGTCGAAGTGATGCAAGAGGAGGGTATCCAACAGTCTATCGTTTTCGCAACGTCTTCGACATGCGGCGCAGCTGAGGAGCAATGCTCTCAACCCCCGGAGTCTCTCATGGTAGACAAAGCATCTTGGACGACCGCGCCACACTACCTTGACCAGGGCGTGGCGATAGGACGGGTGAGAGACCTCTTCGAGACTTACCGACGAGCTGTGGCCATAATTGAGCGAACGGAAGACTTGCACTTGAGTGAACTGGCCATTTTCACCGAAATCTTCAGCAAACAAGAATATCACCGGGGCCTTCTTCGATCAAGCACAAGCTCATGGTCCGAGAGATTCCATGGCTGGTTATCTGGTAGCTACGCCCATGGCCCACTCGCTAGAAAGAATGCAACAGGACCTCGCCATAAGAACAATGCAAACGAATTTGGCATTGGCCTCGACTACGCCGGCGAACTTGCTTTTGACACAGCCTCAAATTCGGGAACCTACACATGGGAAAGACATGCGACCATACCCAGGGACATTCTGTCTTCGATGCCTCCTTTCTGGATGACGACCGATAGCCAATTGCCAGCCGAGAAGACTTGGTCAGATCTGAGCTTCCTCACTAATTCCCATACGCAGGCCATACCAGTAGCGGTTTATCATCACCACAACAACGTCACTGACGCAAATGCGCACCAAGAATCGTGGCAGAATTTCTGGTTGTCTCAGCACTCGCGCAAGCTTTTTGACGCTTACACGTCTGTGCCTGCAATGCCACTTGCCGCCGTCATTGACCACGAGAACGTGGACCAGATCTTCTGGGACACGACCATAGGAGAAAAGGCAGGCGTAAAGTGGTCAAACGAAACTTGGGTTGGCTGGAACGAGCTTTGTCGAGGAGAGCAGCTAGCTAACGAGATATTTGGAGACGGACTTGGAGAGTGGACATCTCCAGCACTGTGAAGACGGATGTCTTGCCCAATCAACCTGTTGTCACATTCACAAGCCATAACCAATAGCATACCCAGCCCAAGATATAAACGCAACCATTACGGCAACAAAGATCGCCATATTTCTAGAGGCCCTCCGGTTATGTTCCTGCATTGCCGCTCCGACCCGCTCAACCCATTCGGTTGTCGGATTGCCTTGCGGGAAAGCTTCGAGTGGCACATCCTTGCCCAGGAACTGGCAAAGAGGCTCCCATCCGTCCGCCGCTGTCCACTCGAGCAATCTCTCGCGAGGCAAGCCCAGTCCACGGACCATCGCGAGGTGCTCCTGATAAACCCAGACGCCATTAGAAGCAAAAGGCCCGCGAAAGAAAGCCGGCAACTGCGTTCTGCTCATGTACTGCCGCGCCCAGAAAAGCTCTGCGCTGGAAATTTGAAGCATGTCACGTCAGCTGGGATTTCCGTCCACGACTTGTAGTATGAGCGGTCCGAATGGAGAAGATGAAGAGGGGGAGAGGAGGCGCCAAACATACCAAAACCAACTCTTACACCACTCCCAATCCACCCGATCCCCATCAAACGTCCCCAACGTAACCTCGAAACTCTTTCTCCACCCCTCCATATCCCCCCTCGAATTCAAGATGACCTTCGCTTCCGGATACGCAGCAATCAACTCCCTCGCAAAAGCCGCCCCAGGCAGATCCGAGACCCCAACACAACTACCCAGCACCACGTCAAAATCCTCTCTTGTCAGCTTCAGCCCGTTGGCATCCTTGGCAGCCGCAGGGTCCTTCCATTTCTTCACAGCCAGCTTGTACCATTCCTCCAGGCTGTAAGGCGGCAGGATTGAGTCGTAGCCGTGCCAGGTGTGCTCGACGCCTAGGATGTGCAGGGCGTTGCGGAGGGTTTCAGTGCCGGAGCGGGAGATCCCTACGGCGAGGACTTGCATGGGTTGGGTACGAGTTTGGGGCGGGTGGTTGGTGGCGTAGAGGGTGTGGTAGATGCGGTCTTTGAGGGTGGGCATATCTCTGTCTTGGGGGAGAAAGTTTTGAGGCAGAGGGTTGTGGTAAGAAATGGGTGGACGTGTGCTATTGTCGAGGCGAACTGATTGACTGCGGTTGTCGATATTCGGTCTGGTGGGTAAAGGGCTTCGAGAACTGGACTTGGGACAAATCAATGTAGCCCGGGGGAAAGAGAAGAAGGGTTGTAAGAACAAATAGGGTATCGGCTGATCGATTGCTTCGTTTCCGAGCAGTTTCAAATACCTACCTGCTAGCTGGGACAACGCGATTGATGTGTCCTAGCAGCTGGCGTGCTCTGATGGTTACATGTAGGTGGTAGTGATCCTCAAGGATCGCCGCTTGTCTCAGAAAGCTCCATATGCAGCGCTCCGGTCGACGATGGTGACGGAACAAAGACCAACATTGTCCCATACAGCTTGACAGCTCGGTTATTAGAGCGTTGCCTCAACCGAGAGAGCTGAGCTTGAAGCTAACATATCAGCTCAGCTTGTTGCTTTGATATGGTGCTAGTGTTAGTTTAGTGCTTACATTCTTCTAGCCCTAGGGCGGAAGTATTTGTATTTGTGAAGTATGATGGACCTGAGGGGAGCTATCATAATACAGCACCTAGCAGTAATGGGTGGGTGTACGAGGCCAAATGCGATCACTCTGCTGGCGCGGACTTTCTTTACACCGCGGAGCGATGTTGGTCGCTGGAAGGGTTGTCTGAAGAGGCTCGGACATAAAAGTCTCCGATCTATCACGCAGTGGTCAACCTGATGTCCGTACCTACCTTACCGAACCCTCACTATACCATAAGGTAGGGAGCAATCTACCGTAGGAAGTTAGAATCAAAAAAAAAAAAGTTACTCCTTCCTCTCCCTCTCCCTGTCCCTCAGCTCCTCCAACCTACAAACCTGCCTCCCATTCTCCCCAAAATTCCCCTCATCCAGCCACGCCTCAAACCCAGGCCTCACGAACCCTGCCCACTCCTCCTCAATAATACTCAAGAAATCTGAATCCCTCGATCGTTCACAGAAAATCATATGATTCCGCAAAGTGCCCTCGTAAACAAACCCTAGCCGCTCTGCCGCGCGCCGGGAAGTTGCGTTCAGAGGGTTGCATTTCCAGACTACGCGGCGGTAGGGAGGTGAGAGGGCTGGGGTTGATGATGGCGGATTTGGTTCTTCGCCGAAAGCGTAGCGTAGTAGGAGGTAGTGTGCTTCTGTGCCGGCGGCGGTTCGCTGTAGAGCTGGGCTGAAGAGGACTGAACCGACTTCTAGAGCACGGTTTTCGGGTTCGATGTTGAGGAAAGCAATGAGGCCTAGGGGTTCGGCGTGGGCGGTGGATGGGTTCGCAGAAGATGACGACGAAGACGACGATGAGGATAAGCGATTCGGATCCACCTTAATAGCGTAAAAGACCATGCCGCGGTCATCGCGCAGGCTTCGCAGGACTTTGGCGAAGGCTTCTGGATTGGGACGACGGAGGAGCGGTAGGTAGTTGAAGACTGCATGTGAGGTGTTGTCCTCTGGCGTTCCTAGGTTCTTCCATAGGGCTGGCACGTCGGCTTCCGAGAGGCTTTGGAGAGTGGCGTAGTTTCCTGAGGTGTAAAGGTCTTTGGCTGGGAGAGGAGAGGGCTGGGTTGAGATCTTAGGGCCCAGGTAGAAGTCGTCCTGGTCGGTAGGTCCGGGTTGTGATGTAGCCATCGTGGTTGGAGTGGGTGAGTTCTGGTCACTTAGCTGGACGAGATGAGGGTGTCAGTATGGTGTTGCGTATGGTTGTGGTATTTACAAGCTGAGAAGATGAAAGTGCACAGAAATGTTGATATGTGTTGATTAAACGAGAATCGTGACACCTTGGCACAGTAGTACAAGTTATCAGTTGCGCCCTACACCACCTACATTAGTCAAAGCCAAATGCGCGTAGGATCGAGGCTAGAACAGAGGGAGGCATGCGCACGGCTGTTGACTTGGTCACACAATTACAATCGAGACCATAGAGTACATGTCCCGGATGATGCAACAGCTTGTTTGTCAACTGGGATAGTCTACTGACACTTATACATCAACCAGCCAGACGACCCTATCGTTCATCATCTCACAAATCACCTACTAACTAACCACTACCACTCAACGTGACCCCCAAAAAGTCAAACTCGCCCACAAACCACTCTCCACTCTCAGTATCATGCGTGACATTGCTCCCACTAACAGACCCATTCTTCAAAGCGCCATGCTCAACCACTCCGCCAGCAATTGGCCTCTGCAGCGCATTTGCGCCCGCCTCAACAGTGAAATTGGCCAAAGGGATTTCGAGACCATTACGCGTGCGCAGGTTCGGCAGGCCAAAATAGGCGGCGCGCACGCTTTCGGGGGAGATTTGCAATTCGTAGTAGCCGCGGTAGTAGCCTTCTTGCCATTGCAATTCCTCGTTGTCGCGGATCAACAAGGAGGATTGGTTGTTGGTTTCGGCGAGGGAGGCGTTTGAGCCGAAGGGGGAGTTGGAGGAGACGGCTTCGAGGTGGTGGTGGTTAGCTTTGTGTTTGTTTTCTTGCATGAGTTTGTCGTTGGCTGTCGCTTACCCGTGCCAGCGAATTCTGCACCCAAGGCTCCGGCGCCTGTTGCAGGGTCGTACTCGGTGTCATCGAGCCAGACGAGATCAGAAACCCAGCTAAGAAGGTGGATTAGAAAAGACACACAGACTGCGGCTGTTCAGATGGAAGCTTACTTGAGATGAGAATCGCCGGCCATCATGATGTTGTTGCCGATCTTGTGGTCCGCAAGAGTCTTCAGTGTGCGGTTCTTGTTTGAAATGTAGCCGTCCCAAGCATCTGCGAATGATACATTAGGCGTGTGTCCATGACTGTTGTTTACCCGTAGCGTTTCCCAATCTTGACGTTTCCCAACACAAGCAATGGCCTCTTCCCATCGAAGATGGCTAACACATATGGACATACTGCAGAGTGTTAGCATACATTTTCACTAGTACGCAAGTACAGGATTCGTACCCGCTGTTGTAGGGATTCTCCTCAGTACCAAACCAGGTCGTGATGTTGATACGGGAAAACACGATCTGGCTGCCAATGAGGCGCCAGGTAGCACCACGCTCGCCAGAGGCAATGAGCTGACGATAGAACCTGGAGAAAGTCAATGAGGTGGTCTGCCATATTTTTTGCATCGTTTGGTTTACCAGTTCTCCTGATCAGAACCCATGAGAGTGCGTCCAGCATCGTTGGAAATCTCGGTCACGTAATCATCATTCCAGCCGCCCAGAGTAGTGATACTCCTGTCGTAGTTGCGAGTGTCGAGCATGATCAAGTCAACCAGTTTACCGAGGGAGAAGTTTCTCCAAATGCGAAGGTTGTTGTCCATATCGACCTGTCTGATAGGCATCCATTCGAAGTAGGCTCGCACAGCGTTCATCTTTCTCTGATCAACGCTGACGCCACCATCTTTGATGAATGACTCTTCCGTGTTATTGAGACCGGAAGATCCATCGCGGTAGCCATTGTTAGAGACCTCGTGGTCGTCCCAGACAGGGATCCAGGCGAATTTCTGGTGCGAGAGAAGTAGATCAAGGTCGGTGCGGTAGGTTGCAAGACGACGCCTGTAATCGTACAGAGTGAAGATCTCACGTTCTGGCTGAACGGGGCGGGCAATGGTCGTAGTCGCGTATTCATACATGTAGTCGCCAAGCTAGATCATGATCAGTTGTCGAGACTTGTGGCACGGTTGACTGCAGCATCCAAATTAATACAGACTTGAGACTCACATGAACAACGAAGTCTACGTCGTCTTTCCTCGCCGAGTTGCCATATGCATTGAAGAAGCCTTGAAGATAGTTAGGTCATACATGCTCTAGCTCAGTCATAACACAATGCCTGAGAACTCACCAGTCGGGAAGTTCGAGCAAGAAAAGACACCGAGGCCAAGGGAAGATACATCGTCATCAGCCGCAGGAGCAGTCTTCGTCCGACCAAGTGGGCTTTTGACATCACTGTCGCACACGTTGAACTGGTAGTAATACTCAGTGAAAGGTTGCAAGTCTTTCGCTTCGACCTTGATAGTGTAATCAATGTCACTCGAAGTGTAGGCTTTGCCATCGGTGACAGGATCGCTTAGATCCTCGCTTTCAGAAACGACGTAGCTGACGCAGATCGGGTTTGAGCTCGCCTCGACGTACTCATCGGTGTTGTGATTGTAGAGTGGGGCGGTACCACTGACAGTGACGTTGCTGAGATCGTTGTCACTTGTCGGGGCTACTCGAGTCCACAGAATCACTGAGTCGGAGTAGGGATCTCCAGAAGCAATGCCGTGTGTGAAATCCAAACGTCCAGCATCCATGTATGAAGGAGATGATTGGCGTTTGAGGACCTTCGGCATGTGAATACCCAGGCCAGGATGGCGGCGGGATGGGGAGTTGTAGTTGACATTGCCACTCCAGTCGGCGAAGACTGTAGGGGCAAATGCGAGGAAGGGAAGAAGTGAGTGCATCCTTAGTTGTGATGCCATCGGGAGAAGAGGCTAGAGGAGAGAATATGTACAGAAGATACAACGAAGTACAGGAACCGGGAACCTACATGTACATATACCTTGCTTGTGTTTCCCTGGTGTAATGCAGTGGAATGGTCTCTTCGCTACGACGGGGTCAATATAATGCAATTGACTTCGACTCTCACACTGCCGGTCTGATAGAGTGTCGGACTAGGGAATAGCAAGCAACCGGCCAACCGCGTGCGAGGTAGTTAACATGCTGACCGGAGAGCTTGAGGAAAGATCGGCGGGCTGGGAAACGCGTGGGTAGGATGCGAGGACATGGTTGGTCTGTCCAAGGACTGAGCTCAATATTGTGGCCCCCGCTATGCGGTGGACGATATATTGACGACACCATTGCAAAGACGGAAGGTCAACAAGATGCTGATGATGCTCTGTGATGACAAGTAAGAATGGAAGACTGTGTTGTCCGTAGGTAGAATGGCGAAGGCAGTTGGAGAGTTTCGAGTGCTGTTTCACCAAGTCCGTTGCTGCCTAAGGCCGCCAACCCCACATCTTCTAGAAATATTCAAGATGATGCATGTCGAGATCAGACAAGCTAAGGTACATAAGACTGAACTACCTCTGGAATCCTGGACTCTTCAATACGCCGCCACCACGCAAAGTACGCTTTCACACCTGCTAGCTGCTTCGTAGTCAAAGATGGCCAACAGTACCGAGCGCAAACTGCTCGATCCCAGTGAACTAGGAACGAAGGAGTAGTATGTAAGGCGCACAATCCTCCGAGAAGGTCTTAATTCTCACTCACACAAAACAACCAGCTGGGAGAAAGCATACGTGCGAGAATTGGACAATAACACGGCCTCGATCGAAGACGAAGGCACAGTCTGGTTTGATGAGAACGGCGCAGAAGAAGCCGTTGTCAAACTACTGGAAGAGCTGGAAGATGAGGGACATGTGACAAGGGTTGGAGCAGAGGCAAGCAGCTTCTTGGATCTCGGCACTGGCAACGGACACATGCTGTTCACGCTGCGGGAAGGTGAAGACGGCGAAGGAGAAGGACGGTGGGAGGGGACTATGGTTGGCGTCGACTATAGCCCTGCAAGCGTGGAGCTGGCGCGCAAAATCGAGAAACAAAGAGGACTCGAGCCGGAAGTGCGGTTTGAAGAGTGGGATCTGCTGGGAGCGGAGCCGGGCGATTGGGTGGACACCAAATTGGGATTTGGCATTGTGTTGGACAAGGGCACTTTTGATGCGATCTCGCTCATGCCGCAGACCGAGGGTGAAGAGCACTCGTGCGAGACGTATCGGCGGAAGGTCGAGCCCCTGTTGGCACCGAATGGAATTTTGGTGGTGACGAGTTGCAATTGGACAAAAGGTGAGTTGCTCTCGTGGCTGGCACCAGAGGAAGGCGACTTGGAGTATTTCGCAGAAGCGAGATACCCTAGCTTCACATTTGGAGGACAGACGGGCCAGAGTATTGTCACGGTTGCATTCAGAGTGAAGGGACGATAGACAGGTGGCTCGAGTAGAGTATGATGAAGATTGAAGTCAGTATTGTAGATCACATGAATGAAAGATCAGGGCCTTGTAAGGCTGTAGGAGGTTGAGAGTTCAAGGTTCGAGGATGGCGTTAGCGACCTTTCGGGAGAGGTTTGTGGAGAAGATCAGCGATCCTACGAACTACACGAGGAGGGAGTTTCCGAAGCACCAACGAGGGTCTCTGGTTACCGTAGACGAGCGTCTGCAGGCCTGCATAGCTGCCCATCTCCTGTAAGGGATGCACTGTCGTGCATAAACAATACAATGATAGACATATCAACAATTATGGATACTACTGTACCTCAGTACACGTACACTGAAAAGGCAGCAGAAGGGGCAACGCTCACTCGCTGCTCGAGGCACATGATACCCGTTTCATCATCTTGTGACAGCGAGTGGCCCCGTCTTCAACGTTCTAGCGTCGAGGTACTTGTGTTGTACAGTACAGGTAGACAGATAACATACGGCGAGGTAATGACGGACATGCTGAGCCCGTGCCTGTCAACTGTCAACGCCGTCGAGGAGATCATGTATAGACATGGACGTTGAATGCTTTCTTCACATGTGATACTCTCTGAAGGTAGTGTAAAAGAGAAGACGACTGGATGCAAGTGGCCGTGGTGGTCAATTCGAAGATGAAGATGAAGCTAGCCAAACTCTAACAAATCTGAGTAACACGGTGGACTTCCACACCCTTACTGCTACAAGTGCTGTCTACCATCACACATCGACGGATGCTGCGCCTACATGAGTATCACCTCACCTTACACTCCACGTTACTGCTGCAATACTGTTCCAGACAGTACCTACCTACCGTACTCTCTTTTCTCCTCTTCGCAAGACCCTGCGAACCACGCATTTGACCTTCAATTGCAGCCAGCCAGCCAGCCGCCGCCCCAATTTGAAAGTGGGGCTTCCGAACTGACGCTTGCGCCTCGCCTTGCAACGATCGTCCTTCGAGTCGAGACACAAACAACACTACCTACTCGCTCGTCCTAGTCACCAACTTCCACCTCCACCGCCTCCATACCTACCACCATCTCTAAACAAAGGTACCAGCTCCTCAGCCACGACTCGGACTGCTGGCTGTAGCTGCCCGTCACGCATCGTCACGGCTTCTTCTCCGCATCGCCTCTAAGCATCCATCACCGCTCATCAGGCGCACGAGCACTCATTAGCTTTGTCTGCCGCCCTGCCGCCGCGGATCAACCTGCTGCCACCACCCGTGTTCGTGCAACCGCCAGCAACTTACGCCCGGATCCTCAAGACGCTCACTCACTCACTCACCTCTCCCGCCGTCCACCACCACATTTACTTTTGCGCCCGGCCGCGCCTCTTCCTCCCAAGGACCGCAACGCCATACACCACTCTTTGCCCACCGACAACGCAACTCCGCTCATGAATGCGTGACGCCGGAGACGGTCACGAGCAACAACGCACTGCCGCTACACCCTAGCGAGCCTGCCTTCGCTGCCACCCTCACCCTTCACATAGCAAAATCCACATGGCGCATCCCAACATGATGCAAAACGGCATGCCCGGTCAGGGCCAAGTCAACGGCATGCAGCGACCGCAACCGGGCAATATCCACGACCAGGTCTCTGCCCAGATCATGCACAGCCTACAACAGGAGATGCCCAAGTTTCACGGCACGTGGCAGGCCACAGTCAACGTGGGCTCACGATTAGCCCGAGTGATGCAACTGTGAGTTGAGTCTGCTGAGGCAGCCTTTGCAACAATATAGAGATCCCTACTAACCGCGCCTCGCAGTTTCACGCAACTTAAGTTTCTAGAAAACGACATGGCAAAATGTCTCCGCACAGCCCTACAATTCGAACATGAGACGATCTCACGAGTACCCGATCTACAAACCTACAACCACTCCATGATGAGGAAGTTGGCCGAAATCTCACAAAAGCGCAATCAGAATCTCGGCGGACAATTTCCTAACGGCAACGGAGCGCAGATGCAGCCTAACCAACGACCGGGCGACCACACCATGAACCCACAACAGATGAACCAGCGTGTCCAACAGCCACAAAACATGGGCATGCCGCCGCAACAAATGCCCAACAACAGTATAAACCAACTAAGCGCACCTGGGATGCAGCAGTCTTTGTCGCAAAACGCGCACCAGCAGCAGCCGCATATGAACAACCCTCCGAACCCTCAGCAGGCTGTATCAATGCAGCAACCGCCCGCGGCAGAAATACAGGAGACAGCGCAAAGGATGATGGCCACTCTCTCGGAAGAAAAAATAGCGCAACTTCGCAATAATGTTATGCGCAACATGAGCGAGCAAGCGCGCCAGCAAGCCTCGGAGACGAAGAAGGACCCGCTTATTGGCTTCATCTTCCAGAGAGCCAG
>Ga0265797_10002868_pt1 | contig 28437 bp, 18 predicted proteins | sample P2T30metagenome_FD_192433 | JGI IMG/M metagenome (GOLD analysis project Ga0265797, IMG submission 192433) | Plant litter microbial communities from East Loma Ridge, Irvine, California - P2 T30 | ecosystem: Environmental > Terrestrial > Plant litter > Unclassified | place: USA: California...
GATGGCGTGCAGCGCGTTCGTCGGATGACGCTTTGCAAGAATTTGTGCGTAGGGAGCGTTGTACAGCAGCGTTTGCTCTGGCCCCCAGGTCGCGCACATGGAAAGCGGCGACCCCAGCATCATCGAATAGATGGCTTCAAGGGATGCAGGCCAGTTCTCACGCCGGCCAAGTGGGGTTGTACTCCAGTCAAACGCTTCGATATGGTGCATGTGGAACTTTAAAATGGCGGACTTTTTATTAACGGGCGTAATTTTTGCATGGATTGGCGGTTTTTTTTCTTTCATACCCACAATGTTCTTATCTTGCAACGCTTTGGCATCGGCCAGCGCAGCGTTGCGAGATGGCAACCGGCATGAAGGTCGAAGCCCTGCGACTGGGGCATTGGCAGGGTCGAAAAGACTTGTCCGTCTATAATGTCTTTTTGGTTTATTCACGATCGTTCGACAATGCCCCTTTCTTTGATGCCTCTGCCATCGAGCTCGCAGGAAAGCGCGCTGCAAGCTGAGAATGCAGCATTGCGCCGCGCATTGATGCATTCGGTCGATGGTGCGCATGCGGCGGGGCATTCGCCGATCTGGCAGCTCAGCCTCGACTTGCTCGGCGTGACCGATCTCGACGGCATCTGGCTCGAAGTCAACCCAGCCTGGACCAGCGTGCTCGGCTGGCCAACCGAACACATCCTGGGGCGCACCTCGGACTGGCTGGTACATCCGGACGATCTCGCCCGCATTCGCACCCATCTGGAAAGTGCGGCGCAGCCTGGCACGCCTGAAAAATTCGAGTACCGCTGCCGGACCTCGGATGACACCTATCGGCTGATCAGCTGGACAGCGGTGTCGGCGCACGGCCGGGTTTACTATGTCGGCCGCGACGTGACCGAGGAGCGCGCACGCGAAACGGCACTGCGCGATTCGCTGGACTTTGCCCGCCTGGCGCTGTCTTCCGTATCGGGCGTCGGCGTCTGGACCTACGATGCGGCGAGCGATCGCTTCTTTTGCGATGCAGGCATATCGGCTTTGTACGGCATCGACCCGGAAGAGGGCGCTTCCGGCATCTTGCGGACGCGGTTCCTGGCGAATGTGCATCCGGACGATCTGGCGCCGCTGCGCGCGACCATGGCTGGCGGACTGGTGCGTAGTGGGGATCTCGAACTGGAATATCGTATCTGCCACCCGGATGGTTCGACACGCTGGGTGCTGTCGCGCGGGCATACGTATTTCGATGAGGCGGGCGTGCCGCAACGGCGGACCGGCGTCGGTATCGACATGACACGCCAGCGCGAACTGGAGCAGCAGCTGCGCCAGAGCCAGAAAATGGAAGCGGTAGGCCAGCTCACCGGTGGCATTGCCCACGATTTCAATAACATGCTGCAAGGCGTGATCGGACCGCTCGACATGCTGCGTCTGCGTCACGGCAAACATGCGGATGCATCGCTGACGCGCTACATCGATATGGCATTGACATCGGCGCGGCGCGCCGCAACGCTGACACACCGTCTGTTGGCGTTTTCGCGGCGCCAGCCCTTGACGCCACGCGTGATCGATGTCAACGCGCTGGTACATGGGCTGGAAGATTTATTCCAGCGAACGATCGGCGAAGCGATCGAACTGGCGGTGGAATGCGATGCACTCCCGTGCCGGGTGTCCTGCGATGCGAACCAGCTCGAAAACGCAATCCTGAACCTGGTGATCAACGCACGCGATGCCATGCCCGACGGCGGCACGCTGACGATTCGCACCGGGCCGGTCGAGATCGGCACCGTGCAGGCTGCCCAGCAGGGTGTACCACCCGGGACGTATGTCAGGCTGAGCGTGGGCGATACCGGTGTCGGTATGCCGGCGGCAGTGCTCGCCAAGGTCTTCGAACCGTTCTTCACGACCAAGCCGATTGGCCAGGGAACAGGGCTCGGCCTGTCGATGGTGTACGGCTTTGCCGGCCAGTCCGGCGGCTTTGCCGCGATCGATAGCCGGGTCGGACACGGCACGACCGTCAACCTTTTTCTTCCGGGCAGCGACGCCGTCATCGAGGCTGCTGCATCACCGTCACCGTCACCGTCACCGTCACCGTCATCGGCGTTGAAGCTGGGCGCGGGTGCCGGCGGGACGATCCTGGTGGTCGAGGATCAGGCAGCCGTTCTTGCCATGCTGGAAAGCGTGCTCGAGGAGGCGGGTTATCAGGTACGCACGGCCGTCAACGGCGTCGAAGCGCAAGCGCTGATCAAGTCGGAAGGAAACATCGATCTCCTGATCAGTGACGTCGGCCTGCCGGGAATGAATGGCCGCCAGCTTGCCGAAGTGGCGCGCGGCATCTTGCCGCAATTACCTGTCCTGTTCATGACCGGTTACGCCGAACTGACCAGCGCAAGCGGCCATATGGAACATGGCATGGACATGATCGCCAAGCCTTTCAGCCTCGAGGCGATGCTTGACCGTGTCCGGCACATGCTCGAAAGAAGCTAGTTCGGCCCCTCAGCGGGCGGCACTCTTCAATCGAAACAGGCTTCGGTCTCCGGCCTGGCTGGCGCATCCGCACCCGCCAGTTCATAGCCGTCCATGACAGGCATCCCTATGTCGAGCAGGCAGGTCCTGTGCGCTTCGAGACGGACGCGTTCGATCGCCGCATGGCCTGGTATCCGATGTACTACGAATGCGGTTCCTGATCAAATGCGGTCCAACGGTACAGTGAGTATAAAAGTGGTACTCGATGCATTGCTGTCTACGGTAACACTCCCTCCATGCTTCTCTGCGACCGTACGGACGTAGGGCAAACCAATTCCCCAACCCGCGATGCCTCTTTCTTCATCCGCTCGCAAACGCCGGAATAACTGGAAGATTGCTTCTGTCTGGTCCTCGGGAATGGGTGGTCCCAGATTTGTGACGGCAATGGTGGCGTGACCGTCTTGTATGGCCACCGAAACGTCTATTGGCGTGTCCTTGCTGCTGTACTTGACGGCGTTGTTGAGCAGATTCTCTACGGCACGGCGAATTGCCACCGCATACCAAAGTCCATGCACCGGCTCCCCATGAAATCGTATGTCGCGACCGGATGACAGAGACGCGGGTAACGGCTTCAGCAACCAGTTCGTACAAGGCCGTATCAGTTACGTCAAGCATGTGCGACCCAGCATTGAATACCATCATGTCGAGTAGATCGCTGATCATGGTTGCAAGCATCGTATGCTGACGCATCGCTATCCCCGCCAGGCGCCGCATGTACACCAAGTCGTTTGCTTTGTAAATAATGCTGGCGGCAGCCGAAGCTGCTGCCAGAGGCGTCCGCAGGTCATGTGTCAAGGCAGAGAAAAATTGCTCGCGTATTTGAACCTGCGACATCGAAAATCCAGCAAGGGATTCGCGCAACGCATGATCGATCTCGTCATTCAAACGGCCAACCTCATCAAGCTGAGGCCCGTTTCGTTCTGTGGCTGCCGTCGGCGCTTGGTTTCAGGCCTGCCCAGCACCCATCGTGCCGTAGGTGCGCTCGAACTCCGCAATCGGCACCGGCCGGCCCAGCAGATAGCCCTGCATCGAAGAACAGCCGCCATCGATCAGGAATGCGCGCTGCGCCTCGTGCTCCACACCTTCGGCAACGATATCGAGCTTCAGCTTGCGGCCCAGTGCGATGATGGCTTCGACGATCGGCGCGGAGCCGGGATCGCTGTCCACATCGCGCACGAACGAGCGATCGATTTTCAGCACGGCCAGCGGAAAGCGCATCAAATAGGCAAGCGACGAATAGCCGGTGCCGAAATCGTCGAGGGCGAAATAAATGCCGCTCGCGCGCAGCGCCTGCATGCGTTCGGTGATCTCGTCCATCTTTTCCGCGAACACGCTTTCCGTCAATTCCAGAAACAGGCGTTTTGCCGGTGCACCCGTCCGTTCCAGGATCGTGGTGACAACCCGCGGGAAGCCCGGATCGCGCATCTGGTGCACGCTGACATTCACGGCCAGTTTGACGCTGCCGAGCACCGGATCCGTTTGCCAGCGTGCCAGCGCTTGACAGCTCTCATTCAGCACCCAGGCGCCGAGGGGCTGGATCAGGCCGGATTCCTCCGCAAAGCCGATGAAATCATCCGGTTCGATCAGGTCGTTCTCACTACGTTGCCAGCGCACCAGTACCTCGGCGCCGACCAGGCGGTCATCGGCGTCGAACTGCGGCTGGCAGAACAGGCGGAACTGTCCCAGCGACAGCCCGCTGACCATCGCTGTTTCGAAGGCAGCGCGCCGGTCGGCGGTTTCCTGCATGGTCGGGTCGAAAAAGCGGGCGCCATTGCGGCCGTCGGCTTTGGCGTGGTACATGGCGAGATCGGCCTGCTTGAGCAGGGTGTCGATGCTGGCACCGGTGCCATTGAACAGCGTGATACCGACGCTCGCCGTGCTCTTCAACGACACCGCGTCAAGCTGGTGGGGCTGGTTCAGCACCGCCAGGACCTTGCCGGCGATGCGCTCGGCCTCGGACGCCGCCCCATGCACCGAATCGCTCAGGTTTTCCAGAACCACGACGAATTCGTCGCCGCCGAGCCGCGCCAGCTCGTCGCTGTGACGCACCGTCGAGCGCAGCCGGTGGGCCACCTGGCGCAGTAGCGCATCGCCCATGTCATGCCCCATCGTATCGTTGATCAACTTGAAGTTGTCCAGATCGAGATAGAGCAGCGCGCCATAGTGGCCTGAACGCCGGGCGCGCGCCAGCACCTGTCCGAGCTCCTCGATGAGGAAGGGACGATTGCGCAGCCCGGTAAGCTGGTCGCAATACGCGAGCCGGTAGATCCGCTGTTCGGTTTCCTTGCGCTCGGTCAGGTCGGTATTCACGCCCGAGATCCGCAGCGCCGCGCCGGCGGCATCGCGCGAGACGAAACCACGCGCCAGCACCGGGACGTAATGCCCGTCGTGATGGCGCAGGCGGAACTCCAGGCTGAAGCCATCGCGCCCACTCGGCAGCAAATCGGCAACGTATGCGGCGACCATCGGGTCGTCATCGGGATGCAGGAGGCGCTGCCAACCGTCGTGGGTGTCGTAGCCTTCGTCGCCGCGGTAGCCGAGCATGCTCCACCAACGCGCCGAATAATATGCCGGTGACCAGGTCCCAGTCCCATGGCGCGTCGGTGGAGCCTTTGAGCACCAGGCGCAGCCGTTCCTCGGATTCTTGCAGTGAGCGCTGGGTGTTCTTCAAGCTGGTGCAATCGGTAAAGCACACGATGACTTGCTGCACTGCTCCAGCGGCATCGTATTCCGCAAAGGCGTTACACAGCAGCCAGCGCATGGAATCGCCGACCATGATGCCCATGACCTGGCCGCTGACATCGCGACCGGTGCGCAGCACCGCATTGTAGGGAAGTTCTTCAGGTGTCAGGGGCGAGCCGTCATCATGCCTCAGCACCCAGTCGGCACGCTCAGGGGAGATGGCAAGCAGTTGCTCTTCAGTGCGCCCCAGCAGATCCTGGGCCAGGCGGTTTGCGAACACGATCCGGCCGTCCGCAGCATGCACTACCACGCCTGCCGGCAAATGGTCGTGCAATGCGCCAAGGCGGCGCAAGGCGTCTGCAGAGGGGATATCGGGCATGGTTATGCTGGTGCGGCGTCGACTCTGTTGTATGTACGCAGCATATTAGCAGGTCGCCATGCAGGCGGAGCGCACGCGTTGTGCATGGGCGGCGCCAGAGACACATATTGACTTGACGACAAGCAGGGCGTGTCTGATGATTGCCGGGCGGTACGGCATGGCGCCGCTACCACCGACCTTGGAGACCACATAATGAAACGATGTATTCTAGCCGCCGCCGTGCTTGCGGGCAGCCTGGCCGGCCCCGCGCAGGCTGCCGACAAGACCGGCGATGCCCAGCTGCGCGCGGCGGTTGCGGGCAGCCACCGCAGCAGCACCAACACGGCGCGCGACAACTGGCGCCATCCTTATGAAACCCTGGCGTTCTTTGGCATCAAGCCGAACATGACCGTGGTGGAGCTGTCGCCGGGTGGGGGCTGGTACACCGAGATCCTGGCGCCTTATTTGCGCGACAACGGCAAGCTGATCGCCGCGGGCGCGGCCTTCGATCCGGCCCGGCGTTCCACCGTGGCCTTCAAGCAGAAGCTGGACGCCAACCCGGCGGTCTTCGGCAAGGTGGTGCAGGGCGTGTTCGAACCGCCGTCGACCTACAACTTCGCGGCCCCCGGCAGCGTCGACATGGTGCTCACCTTCCGCAACCTGCACAACTGGATCGACGCTGGCGGCGACGAAGGACTGAAGGGGGTGTTCAAGGCCGCCTACACCAGCCTGAAGCCGGGCGGCGTGCTGGGCATCGAAGAACATCGGCTGCCGGAAGCGATGCCGCAGGATGCGAAGACCTCGAGCGGCTATGTGCACGAGTCGTATGTGATCAGGATGGCGGAAAGCGTGGGCTTCAAGCTGGCCGCGAAATCCGAGATCAATGCCAATCCGAAGGACAAGGCCGACCACAATGGTGGCGTGTGGGCGCTGCCGCCGACCCTCACCAACCGCGACCAGGACCGCGACAAGTACCAGGCGATCGGTGAGAGCGACCGCATGACGCTCAGGTTCGTGAAGCCCTGAGCCGCAGTGCGTTGCCTGTAGCCTTACGGACAATTGCCGATAACGTAGTACCCAGCCGCCGTCTGCGCCAGCGTCGTCATATAAAAAGTATTGTCCAGCCCCATGTTCTGGTTCGAGCCGTTGGCCAGCGCATAGCCGCCGCTGTCGTGGGCACGTCCTGCCTGCACGTGGGCATAGTTGCTCGACCTGCTCGTGCTGCACGCGAAGGCGGACGTCGTGCTGCCGGTCACCGCCGCCGAGCGTGCACTTTCGACGCCGCCGTTGCCGACGGCTGCGACCTGGTAGCTGTAGGCGGTGGCCGGCGCGAGCCCGGTATCGGTATAGCCTGTTGAAGCGAGCGCCGCTGCGTTCACCCTGGCGCCATTGCGGTAGACGTTGTAACCGGTGGCGCCGTTCGACGCGTTCCAGTGCAAGCTGATGCTGGCGGCGCTCGATCCTGCCACCGCCAGCCCGGCCGGGGCTTGCAGGGCAGGGGCGCTGCCGACCAGGAACTGCGCGATCGTGCAGGCGTTCGAGGTCAGCCCGGTCGTGCTGTCGGTGGCGGTGACGCTGCCGCTGTAATAGCCATCGGCGCGCGCCGTGTAGGCCTTGCTGAAGCCGGCGCCGCTGCCGGCTGCGGCGTCGTCCACCGGTGTCGGCCCGTCCAGCACGACGCGATAGCTGCTGACGGTGGCGCCATTGGCTGCGCCGTTCACGGTCACCGTCGACCCCGCGATGCTGGCGCTGCACGAGGCCATCGTCGGCGCCGCCGCCCGCGCCACGCGCAGGTTGTTCCTGAACCAGAAATCCGTCACGAAGGCCGGGTAGTTGACCTTGCTGGGGTCGACGTAGTTGCCGCTCTGGCCGCCGGTGCCGGCCGGCCAGGCGTGGCCCATGCCGGTCACGGTCATTTCCGAGGTGCGCACCTTGCCGTTCGCATCCGTGTACGGGATGTTGCTGCCGCCCGTCGGCACGGTCACGGCCGCGCCTTTCGTGAAGCTGCCGCCGTAGGCGACGCGCATCGCGGCCGCGTCGAGGGGACCGTAGCCCTGGGCCACCGTGTAGTCGTTCGTGCCCCAGACGACGCCGGCAACCTGGGTGGCGAACTGCGGCGCATTGGCGCCGGCCAGGGTCTTGCAGTTGTTGCCGACGGTCGTCGCGGTGGTCGCGGACGGCACGCTGCCGATTTGCGTCGTCGTCACGCCCAGGGCCGGGCCGGCGTTGATGCCGATGCCGGCAAAGATGTCGGGCGCCAGGCACCCCAGCACCATGGTCTCGGCGCCGCCCGAGGACAGGCCGGCCACGTACACCTGCTTCGGATCGATCGCGTACTGCGGGTTGCTGACGAAACGGTTGACCAGGTCGAGCAGCACGCCGGCGTGGCCGCTGCTGCGACTGTGCGTGGATCTGGCCCAGTCCCAGCAGTGTGTGCCGTACACGTTGCCGGTGGCGTTCGGCGCCAGGATCACGGCGCCGTACTGGTCGGCCACGCTTTTCCAGTTGTAGCCCTTGTCGCTCGTGCTGTCGATGATGTCGCCGGCGGCGGTCTGGGCGCAGCCGTGCAGCACCAGTACCAGGGCGCGCTGGCCGGCGAGGCTGGGCGCGGTCGACGGCCAGTAGTAGTAGCCGGTGAGGGCGCCGCCGTTGACGCTGTCGGTCGCCCAGGTCTGGTTGCCGCTCCAGGTGCCGGGGCCGGCCTGCACCTGGGCCTGGGCCTGGGGGACTGCCCAGAATGCGAGCGCGCAAAGCAGGATCGCCCGGCGGGCTGCCTGTAAAAACGAAAACGCCATGGAAGCCTCCGGTGCGTGTGGAAGACTGCGGGTGGTTCGGTCAATCCGGGCGAGCGAAGACGCGGCGAGCGTTGCAAGGACGCACCGGGAATCGGTGAAACAAGAGGAAAGGCAGCAGCCTCAGGAGGCGGGCGGAAGGGTGGTCATGGCTTGTCTCCAGCGGTCGGTATTATTATCGCGACGGCACATCGCTCCGTTATTCTAGGCCTGGAACCGTGGGGCACAAGGCGCGTCCGGGCATGCTGCTTGTGCAATTTTGCACAGTTGGGCATTTCCGCCAATGATGCCAGGTGAGGAGCCATCAAACGACGAAAAGGTCGCATTTTTGGACGATTTGCCGGTGGCGCGGAAGCCTGCTGGTTGCCGCGTTTTTCCTGCAAGGCCGCATGGTCTCCGGCGTCGCGGTGCCGGCCGGTACCAGTACAACATGAGATACCCTTTGACTCCCGACCTACTAGTAGGTTAGCATTACTCGGCGTGTTCCGCGTCTCGCAAAGGCACTGCAACCCGATAATCTACCTACTGGTAGGTAGCAATCAATTTTTGGATGTCTCAACCAATGGAGAACTGCCATGCAAGGTGCTACCGTCAGCGCTGATCGATCGTCCAATCAATGGCTCCAGACTTACTACTTCCTGCGCACGGGCGTATCGATTTTCTGGATCGCCCTTGCAGTGATCATGGGCAAAAATAGTCCTGCCATTGGCGCGGTGCTGCTCGTCGCCTACCCGGCCTGGGATGCGCTCGCCAATTATCTCGATGCGCGCATGAGCGGCGGTCTTGGCGCCAGTCCATCGCAAAAATTCAACGTCGTTGTCAGCATCCTCATCGCTCTGGCCGTCTGCTGGGCGCTTACCGTCGGCATGCCCATGGTGATCACGGTATTTGGCGCCTGGGCGGTTTTCTCCGGTATGCTGCAGCTGGCTACCGGCGTACGGCGCTGGAAAACGGCGAGCGGCCAGTGGCCGATGATTCTTAGCGGCGCCCAGTCCGCGCTTGCCGGCGCCTTCATGTTTCACCAGGCGCAGAGTGGCATGCCATTGAATGTGACCACGGTTGCTCCCTATGCAGCCTTCGGCGCCTTCTATTTCCTCCTCTCGGCGATCTGGCTGACTGTCAAGAACCTCCGCCAACGATCTGCGCTTGCCGGCTGAAAACCGAGGGTCTGCCAGCCGCCGCGAAAACGATCGGGATCTGGTTGCCGCACAACGAGACCACCGAACTGGTGTCCCTGCACGCGGACGCGCCGGTCAAGCCGGCAACGCGGCGAACGCTTCGCCAGTCTGGTCTTCCCGTCTACTTTCTCGACAGCTTGCGGGCTGCAAGACGGTCCAGCTGAGAATCCATGATGGTGCCGAACACCTGCGTATCGCCATAGGCGCGCGCGGACGCCATCGCACCATGCACGGTGGCCATGAACGCTTCCGCTTCATTGCGCGGCGTCGTCGCCAGTTGCATCACGCCTTCCTGCACGCCGCGTTCCAGCACGCTGGTCAGCCACCCGGACAGGAAGCGGAAGTAGGCGCGGATTTCCACCGCTATTCCTTCAGGCAGTACCGGCAATTCATTGGCCAGCAAGGCGCAGATGCAGAATGGGGCACTGGCATCGCCGATGCAGGTTTTCCAGTAATCGATATAAGCCTGCAACTGGTCGAGTGGTCCGGGGATGACGCGTGCCAGGTCGCCGATGCCCTTTTCGGCCTCTTCACGATAGCGGGCCACGAGCGTGGTCACCAGTTCCGCCTTGCTGGGGAAATGATGATGGATGCTCGCCTTGCGAATGCCGACCACGTCGGCGATGTCGGCGTAGCTGAACCCGTTGTAGCCGCCGCTCACGATCAGCGATCGTGCGGACGCGAGAATCTCGTCGGAGGTCGAGGAAGTTTTGTTCATGCGAGCCACTCTACCTTCTGGTAGGTCCGGCGTCAAACAATGCGTCGGCCTGCAACCGGGAGCGCAACGGAGCCCGAAGTAATCCTCAGGCGCCATGCCAGGACCTCGATCACCTACCTTATAGCGGCGTAACAACATTTATTAACGTCAACGAAATTGTATTCGGCATTTATGCGGAATATGTAGTTGATGGTGTTAAACTATCCACTGTGCAATTTCTATTAATAAATAGAAACCTATTGCCCATCCCGGTTCGACAGTGGTCATCGTCGAGCTTCCGCTGGCCCAAGCGTCGCCGGCAGCCCCCTTACCAATGTCTTACTGGAGTCTCATGCACATCAAATCGATCCTGCTGTCCGTTTCCGCCGTCGCTGCCCTGAGCGCCGGCACCGCCCACGCGTCGTTGATCATCAACGGCAGCTTTGAACAAACGAGCAACGGCACCAACAAGCAACTCACCACCGGCACCTCGACCACGCAAGCCAAACTCACGACGCTGACCGGCTGGAACAGCCAGAGTCTGACCGACAGCGGTGCCGGCTACAACTTCGTGATGAACCTGAGCCAGCCGGCGCCGAACGCGATCCTGTCGCTGTACACCTCGGGCAACGGCTTCAAGGCATCGCCCGACGGCGGCAACTTCTTCGCATCCGATCCGGCCTATGGTCCGGGCCTCCTGTACCAGACCGTCAACGGCCTGGTCGTCGGCGACCTGTACACCCTGACGTTCAACTATGCGTTGGGGCAGCAGTCGGGCTTCACCGGTGCCAACAGCGACTACTGGAAGTTCGGCCTCGGCACCAGCCTGGCCGATCTCAACCAGCAAACCAGCGTCCTGACCATCCCGCAGGGTGGCTTCAGCGGCTGGCAAACCGCTTCCGCGACGTTCACCGCCACGGCGGCCACCGAGATGCTGGGCTTCCTGGCTGCGACCAGTGTCCCGGGCGCACCGCCATTCATGCTGCTGGACGGCGTGTCGCTGAATGCCGCCGCCAAGACGCCTGCCGCCGCGGTGCCGGAGCCGGCGACCTTGAGCCTGCTGCTGGGCGGCCTGGGCCTGGTGGGCGTGATGGCGCGCCGCCGCTACAACAAGCGCGCATGATCGGTGCCGGCAACGCTGGCCGGCCTTCTTCCTGATGGCGTACAGGCTGCAGCAGCCGCTGCGGCCTGTGTTCGTTTTCCCCTGTTGCTTCCACCATGAATGCTTCGCTCCACGACCTCGCCCTTTCCGTCTTGCGTATCGGCATCTGGCTGGTGCTGTTGACCATGCTGTTCGTACCGCTCGAACGCTGGTTCAGCGCGCGCCATGCGCCGGCACGCAAACGGGCCTGGGGCCAGGACCTGGTCTACTACATGATCAGCAGCCTGGTGCCGATCGTTCTGCTGAGCGTGCCGGTGGCGCTGCTCGCCGTCGCCGCCAAGCACCTTGTGCCGGCCGCGCTGACGACGGCCGTCGCCGAACTGCCGCCCGCGCTGCGCATCGCGCTGGCGTTCGTGGTCGGCGAGACCGGTTATTACTGGGGCCACCGGCTCAGCCATGAACTGCCGTGGCTGTGGCGTTTCCATGCGCTGCACCACAGCAGCGAGCCGCTGCACTTCCTGTCGAATACGCGCACGCATCCGGTCGACATGATCGTCACCCGCCTGTTCGGCCTGGTGCCGATGTACCTGACGGGACTGGCCGATCCGAGTGTCGGCGGCAGTGCCGCGCCTGCACTGCTGCTGGTGCTCGGCATGCTGTGGGGTTTCTTTATCCACGCCGACCTGCGCTGGCGCCTGGGACCGCTGGAATGGCTGGTCACCACGCCCGCCTTTCACCACTGGCATCACAGCCGCAACGACCACATCAACCGCAACTATGCCGCGACACTGCCGTTCCTCGATCGCCTGTTCGGCAGCCATTACCTGCCGCGTCACTGGCCGGCGCACTACGGCACGGACACGCCGCAAGCCGATACGCTGGCCGGGCAGCTGCTCGATCCGCTGCTGCCGGCGCGCAAACCGGATGCGGCCGGGACGCGCGTCTAGTGTCGAGTTCGATCTGATCTGCGCTAGCGCGCGTCGCCGAACGACTGCCTGAAGCCGTACGGCGCGAGCGGTTCGGCGCGCATCGCCGCCAGCAGGCCATCGCGCGTGACCCCTTTTTCAAGTGATGCGAGCCATTGCGCGGCCCATGCCGCGCTGCCCGGATCCACCTGAAAAACATCGGTCCGCTGCGTTTCCATGCGTACTGCATGATGCCCGCCCATATCCGTTTCAATATCGCGACATTTCAAAAAGTTATTAGTTCGGTATTTACGAACTAACATAAAATAATTCCGTACGTTAGCGCTAACAATTTCCGGCTTTTACCCGACAGGAGGTCGCCACCCAACAGAACATACCGCTTGAATATGTATGGAAAGTCATCGAAAACCCTGGCACCGGCGCTCGACACCGGGTCGGGACACCACTATAAAAACGGAGACACGATGCAGACGCCATTCCAGAAAACCCTGGTCCACCTTGCCGTGGCCAGCGCTTGCGGCATCCTTGCCATGCCGGCCCACGCCCAAAGCACGCAGGACCAGATCCCCGCCGCAGCCGACAATGCCGCCACCGCGGACCAGACCGCAGCCGCAGCCGGCCCCGCAGCCGCAGCCGCAGCCGACCCCACTGTACGCACCACGGGCAACACCAGCACGGTGGTGGTATCCGGTTCACGCATCGCGGCGCGCGGCTTCACCCAGCCGACCCCGACCACGACCCTGTCCACCGCCGACATCGAAAAGGCGGCCAAGCCCAACCTGTTCGATACCCTGACCGAATTGCCGGCCCTGCAGGGCAGCACCGGCCGCACCACGAATACCTTCAGCACCTCGAGCGGCATCCAGGGCCTGTCTTCGCTGTCGCTGCGCGGCCTGGGCACGATCCGCACCCTGACGCTGCTGGACGGCCAGCGCGTGGTCGGCGCCAACGTCACCGGTGTCACCGACGTCAGCCAGTTCCCGCAGCTGCTGGTCAAGCGCGTCGACGTGGTCACCGGCGGCGCCTCGGCGTCCTACGGTTCCGATGCGATCGGCGGGGTGGTCAACTTCATCACCGACAAGAAGTTCACCGGCTTCAAGGCCAATGTCGAAGGCGGCATGACCAAGTACAAGGACGACAAGAACGGCACCCTGCAGGCCGCCTGGGGCAAGGGTTTCGTCGGCGACCGCCTGCACGTGACGGTCAGCGGCGAATTCACCCGCCATGGCGGCATCGACGCGCCGCGCTTCGGCCAGGTGAATGCCGGCGGACGTTCCTGGTACGACAACCCGGCGCTGCAGGAATCGACACCGGCGATGCAGGCCGCCGGCGCGCCGCGCTACAAGTACATCCACAATGCCCAGCACATCCAGTACGCCAAGTACGGCCTGATCACGAATGGCCCGCTGCGCGGCACCGCCTTCGGTCCGGGCGGCACGCCGTTCCCCTTCGAATACGGCAGCGACTGCGTCGGCAACTTCTGCGTCGGCGGCGACCGCTCCGGCAGCGTCGGCAACGGCACCAACCTGGCGATGAACTTCAAGCGCCAGGTGGCCTACAGCCGCATTTCCTGGGACCTGGACGCCGACAACGAGATCTACATCACCGGCAACTGGGCCCAGGTGAAGTCGGTGTTCCAGCCGAATCCGGGCGCGGCCAAGCAGGGCAACCTGTCGATCCGCTGCGACAATGCCTTCCTGCCGGCGTCCCTGGTCGCCGGCTGCCTGTCCGGCTACCCGAGCGGCGCGATGTCGGTCGGCACCGCGAACGCCGAGTTCCCGGCCGACATCAACGTCCATCCGACGCGTACCCAGCGCCGCTTCGTGATCGGCGCCGACGGCCAGTTTTCGCTGTTCGGCCGCGACTGGCGCTACGACGCCTACGCCGAGCACGGCGAAAACACCACCGTGATCCACGTGCAGGACATCACCCTCAACCCGCGCTACAACTTCGCGATCGACGCCGTGCGCGACGCCAGCGGCCAGATCGTGTGCCGCAGCGCGGCCGCGCGCGCCGCCGGCTGTCAGCCGATCAACGTGCTGGGCGACGTCCCGATCAACCTGGCCGGATGGAACTACATCGCGCCGCGCAACGGCCCGATGCAGCACACCGATTCGAGCCAGGACGTCGCCAGCGTGAACGTCAACGGCGAGGTCTGGCAGGGCTGGGCGGGACCGGTGTCGATGGCCTTCGGCGCCGAGTACCGGCGCGAGAAATACGCGGTGCACGGCGATCCGTATGGCGCCGGGGTCGCGCTCGAGTCGCCCTACACGCCGGATTACCCGTTCGATCCGACGCTGTCGGCCACCGGCGACAACTGGTTCGCAGGGAACTACCACAACGGCAGCGGTACCTTCAACGTGCGCGAAGCCTACGTCGAGTTCAACATTCCCTTCCTGAAGTCGGCCACCTGGGGCGAGGCCAACCTGAACCTGGCCGACCGCCAGGAGAAGTACAGCACGGCCGGCAAGGCCAGCGCCTGGAAGATCGGCGCCACCTGGAAGACCCCGCTCGACGGCCTGCGCCTGCGCGCGGTGAGCTCGAAGGACGTGCGCGCACCGAATCTGTCCGAGCTGTACGCGGCCATGACGGTCACCAACCAGGCGGTCAACAACAACCAGGGCCAGTCGATCCAGATCCAGCAGCGCAACGTCGGCAACCCGGCCCTCAAGCCCGAGATCGCGCGCAACAATTCCTTCGGCGTGGTGCTGAGCCAGCCGGCATGGGCGCGCAACTTCAACTTCTCGGTCGACTATTTCGATATCAAGGTCGACAACGTGATCAGCTCGCTGAACCCGCAGCAGGAGGTCGATCTCTGCTACGCCGGCAACCAGCAGGTGTGCGGCTCGGTGTCGATCAACGGCCCGGCCGGCACCAACTACGTGCTGGCGCAGAGCTTCAACTTCGCCTCGCTGCACACGCGCGGCATCGACTTCGAGACCGCCTACCGCCTGAACATGGGCGACTGGGGCATGCCGGGCAGCGTCACCCTGCGCGGCCTGGCCTCGCGCACCATCCACGCGGTCTCGGATCCGGGCGTGCCCGGCACCACGCCGAGCGAAGGCGCCGGCAACATGACCGGCGCCACGCCGAAGTGGAAGGCGCTCGTGTCGCAGTCCTGGGACGGCCTGCTGCAGGGCCGGCTGGGCGTGACCCTGAGCGAGCGCTGGATCGGCGCCGGTGTCTTCAACAACGAGTACATCGAGTGCCGCACCAATTGCCCGCTGCCGACCGCGGCGCATCCGACCATCTACGACAATCACATGCCGGGTGCCGTCTACATCGACTTCGGCGCCAACTACAACGTCTCGAAGCAGGTCACGGCCTACGTCAAGGTGGACAACCTGGCCGACCGCGCCCCGGTGCTGGTGCCGCAGACTAACCTCAGCCTTGCGCTGAATCCGGCCGTGTACGACGCTATCGGGCGTACCTACCGCGCCGGCGTGCGCATGACCTTCTGAGGACCGGCGCGCATGTGGAGTCTGTGTGCCGTGGTGCTGGCGGTGGGCCTGCTGACCGTCATGATCGCCTGGGGCAGGGTGCAGCCGCTGCTGGCGTTCGTGATGGCGGCGATGGTTGCCGCATTGATGCTGGGGGTGCCGGCGGCACGCATCCCCGGTGCGATCGAGAAGGGCATCGGCGATTTGCTCGGGTCGCTGGTGGTGGTGATTTGCGTGGGCGCGGTGTTCGGCAAGCTGATCGCCGACAGCGGGGCGGCGCGCCGCATCGCGGCCAGCCTGATCGGCGCGCTGGGCCAGGGCGGGATGCCGATCGCGATGACCGTCACCGGCTTCGTGGTCGGCCTGCCCTTGTACTACAACGTCGGCTTCGTACTCATGATTCCGCTGATCTTTTCGCTGGTGGCGCAGTCGGGCCGGCCGGCGGTGGCGCTCGGCATGCCGCTGCTGGCCGGGCTGTCGATCGCGCACGGCTTCCTGCCGCCGCACCCGTCGCCGACCGCGCTGGTGGCGGCGGTGCATGCGGACATGGGAACGACGCTGCTGTACGGTCTGGTGGTGGCGGTGCCGACGCTTCTGATTGCCGGCCCGCTGTTCGCGATGACGCTCAAGGGCATCCGTGCCGAGCCGGCCGCCGTGTTCCGTGGCGCGCCGGCGTCCGGGCCTCAGCATGACCATGCGCTGCCGGGCACCTTCGTCAGCGTCTTCACCGCGCTGCTGCCGGTGGGGCTGCTGGGGGCGTTCACGCTGGCCACGCTGCTGCGGCCGGCGCTGGCGCAGCCGCTGGCCTTTTTCGCCAATCCGCTGGTGGTGATGCTGGCGTCCTACCTGGTGGCCATCTTCACGCTCGGCCTCGGGCGCGGGATGACGCTGGCGGAGGTGATGGGCTCGGCCCAGGAAGCGCTGCGCGAGATCGCCCCGATCCTCTTGATCATCGCCGGCGCCGGCGCGCTCAAGCAGGTGCTGACCGAAGCCGGCGTCAGCGCCCAGCTGGGCGTGCAGCTGGCCAGCCTGCCGGTGCCGCCGCTGCTGCTCGGCTGGGCGGTGGCGACCCTGATCCGTGTGTGCCTCGGTTCCGCCACCGTGGCCGGCGTGACCGCGGCCGGGGTGGTCGGGCCGCTGGTGGAATCGTCGGGGGTGAACCCGAACCTGATGGTGCTCGCCGTCGGCGCCGGCAGCCTGATGTTCAGCCACGTCAACGATTCGGCGTTCTGGATGTTCAAGGAATACTTCGGCCTGTCGCTGAAGGACACCTTCCGCTCGTGGACGATGATGGAAACCCTGGTCGGCATCTTCGGCATCCTGTTCGTCCTGCTGCTGTCGCTGTTCGTCGGCTAGACGACGTCATATAAGAATAGTTTGGAGACCATATTGAAATACGTATTCAACCCCGTACACGCCGCGGCGCTGGCTGCGGTCCTGGCGCTCCATGGCGTGGCTGCTGCAGCCGCCGCGCCGCCGCCTTCGGTATCCGCCTACCAGACCATGCCCGAGGATGCGCGCGCGGTGACGGTGCGCGCCCGCGGCGACGGCAATGCCGACGACAGCGACGCCATCCAGCAAGCCATCGACAGCGCCGCCAACAAGGGCGCGGGCGGCATCGTGTTCCTGCCGTCCGGGCGCTACCGCATCACCCGCAGCCTGCTGGTGCCGATCGCGGTGCGCCTGTATGGCGTCGGCAAGACGCGGCCGGTGCTGGTGCTGGCGCCGAACACGCCGGGCTTCCAGAAGGGCGTCGCCAACATGCTGATCTTTACCGGCACCGACACCTACAACATCGGCGGCGTGGCGATGCCTGTGCCGGGGGCGGTGCCCTTCGATCCGGTCAACAAGCCGGTGCGCGACGCCAATTCCTCGACCTTTTATTCGGCGCTGTCGAACGTCGACTTCGAGGTCGGCGACGGTAACCCTGCCGCCGCGGCGGTGCGCATGCACACGGCCCAGCACTCGAATCTGTCGCACATCGATTTCCGCATGGGTTCCGGCCTGGCCGGGGTCTACCAGGTCGGCAACATCGGCTACGACCTGCGCTTTTACGGCGGCCGCTACGGCATCCTGGCCGAGAAGACTTCGCCGGCCTGGCAGTTCACGCTGCTCGATGCGCACTTCGACGGCCAGCGCGACGCCGCCATCCGCGAGCACGAGGCCGCGCTGACGCTGGCCAATACCGAGATCCGCAACACGCCGGTCGGCATCGAGATCGACCGCGGCTACGGCGACTGGCTGTGGGGCCAGGACCTGCGCTTCGAGAACGTGTCGAAAGCCGGCGTCATCATCAGCAACGAGAACAATGTGTATACCCAGGTCGGCTTCGAGCGCGTCAGCGCCAGCAGGGTGCCGGTGTTCGCCGCCTTCCGCGACAGCGGCAAGACCCTGGCCGGGGGCGGCCGCGATTACCAGGTGCGCGAATTCAACCATGGCCTGAAGGTGGCGCAGGCCGGCCTGCCGGGCGAATTCGACACCCATTACACGACCACGGCGCTGCCGCAGCCGGCCAAGGCACGACGCGTGCTGCGCGCGCTGCCGCCGACCGCGGAATGGGCCAGTGCGCGCAGCTTCGGCGCCAGGGGCGACGGCGTCAGCGACGACACCGCCGCCCTGCAAAAGGCGATCGACAGCCGCCGTACGGTCTACCTGCCGCTCGGGATCTACGTGGTCAACGACACCATCCGCCTCAAGCCCGACACGGTGCTGATCGGCCTGCACCCGGGCCTCACCCAGCTGCGCCTGCCGAATGGCTCGCCACTGTACCAGGGCACCGGCACGCCCAGGGCCGTGCTCGAAAGCGCGCGTGGCGGCGATGCGATCGTCACCGGCATCGGCATCAATACCGGCGAAGTCAACGACCGTGCTGTCGGCCTGCTGTGGCGCGCCGGCGAGAAGTCGCTGGTGGACGACATCCGTTTCCAGTGGAGCATGGGCGCCGCCACCGATCCCTACAAGAAGGGCCCGCGCTTCGACACCAGCGCCTGGTGGGACCGCCAGCACCCGAACCTGTGGGTCACCGACGGCGGCGGCGGCACCTTTACCGGCGTGTGGGCGCCGGCCGGCCATGGACGCGCCGGTTTCTACGTCAGCAATACCAAAACGCCGGGCCGGGTCTACGAGCTGTCGGCCGAGCACCACGTGCGCAACGAGATCGTGCTGGACGGCGTCGAGAACTGGGAATTCCATGCGCCGCAGACGGAAGAAGAAGTCCATGACGGCGCCGACTCGGTGGCGCTCGACATCCGCAATTCGAAGAACATCTTGCTGGCCAATTTCCACGCCTACCGGGTGACGCGCTCGATCAAGCCGGCACCGACCGCCGTGCGCATCGCCAATTCGAGCGGGATCCGCTTCCGCAACGTGGCTGTGAACGCCGAGAGCGGCTTCCCGACCTGCGACGAAAACGGCTGCACGGCTTACCTGCGCGCTTCCAGGTACCCGTACGAAAACGCGATCGTCGACGTCACCCACGGGCTGGAAGTGCGCGAACGGATGTTCTCGGTGTTCGACTACGACGGCAAGCCGCCTGCCGGGTCGTCCACGGCGCCATTGCTGGCCCGGGTCGACAAGCTGGAGGACGGCTTTTATTCGATCGCCGGCGGCGCCGCCGATGCAAGCGGGCGCCTGTACTTCATCGATCGCCATTTCAAGCGCATCTTCAGCTACGCCGCCGGCGAAGGCTTGAAGACGGTCAGCGACGCCGCGATCGATCCGGTCAACCTGGCGGTGGACCGCAGCGGCAAGCTGCTGGTGCTGTCTTCGAGCGGCAAGGAAGGCAGCGTGTACGCGCTCGATCCCGCCGCGCCGGGCGCCCTGGCCACTTTGATCCCGTCGACGCCGGCGACGGCGCGTCCCGGTGCGCGTGTGGCCCTGCCGGTGAATTTCTGGAACAACGGCGAATTCAAGGACCAGCTGAACCTCGATACCTATGCATTCACCACGCTGGACGAGATGTTCGCGCGCGACGTGGCGCAGCCCAAGGCGCGCGAATACGTGTCGGCCGACGGCAGCCTGGTGCTGCCGGCCTTCCGCGTGGTGCGCCACGGGTCGGACGATCATCTGGGCTACCGCTGGTCGCACACGCTCGACGCCCACGGTTTCGTCAGCGCCGCGGTCGGCCGGCGCGCCGTCTTCACCAACGCGTCGCGCAATGTCACCTACAGCGCGCTGGTGGGGCAGGGCGGGGCACTCACGGACCTGGTGCGGGTGGCCGACCGCGGCGGCGAAAGCGCGGCGCTCGGCCCGGACGGCAAGGTGTACGTGGCCAACGGCCAGGTGTTCGTCTACGACGCCAGGGGCATGCAGCTGGGGCGCATCGACGTGCCGGCCCGGCCGCTGCAACTGGTGTTCGGCGGCGCGGATGGCCGCACGCTGTTCATCCTGACCCACCATGCGCTGTATGCGGCGCGGATCTGAACATAGTGGATCAGGCGCGGTGCATCAGGCGCGGTGCATTAAGGTCTGGCCGCGGCCCGCGCCTGCGCGATCCAGCCATCGAACACCTGCTGGTGAAACTTGATCCACCCGGCCGTATGGCGCGCGATGTCGGCCTGCGAATTTTCACCGCTGCGCATGCGCTCGTTCTGCGCATTGATGTCGGCAATCGGCAGCCGCATGAGTTCAAATAACTTGACCGCCGCCGGGTTCTTGTCGGCCCAGGCGCGGTTGACGACGATGCGCGTGGTGTTGACCGAAAATCCGTAATCGCTGCCATCGGCCAGGCGGGTATTCGCATGCCGCGGATTGGCCGAGAACGGCACCTGCAGCCACACCACATCCTTGCCCGGCACCAGCACCCCGCTGACCCAATATGGGGTCCAGGTGTAGTACAGGATCGGTTCGCCGCGCCCGTGGCGGCCGATGGTGTCGGCGATCAGGGCGGTATAGCTGCCTTGCACATGCTTGACCGTGGCGCGCAGTTTATAGGCGTCCATGTGGTGTTCGATCATGGCTTCGCAGCCCCAGCCAGGATTGCAGCCGGTCAGGTCGGCCTTGCCGTCGCCGTCATGGTCGAACAGCTTCGCCAGGCGCGGGTCGCGCAGCTGGTCGATGTTGGTGATGTGGTACTTGTCGGCGGTCGCCTTGTCGATCAGGTAGCCCTGCGCTGCCGGACCGGCATACTGGCCGGTGCGCAGCAGCTTGGCGTCGCCGCCGGCATGTTCGTAATAGTCCTGGTGCAGCGGGTCCCAATGCACCGCGAGGAAGGTGGCGTCGCCATTGGCCACGGCCACGTGCGCGGTCGGGTATTCGACTTCCTTGATCGGCTGGATCTCGTAGCCCAGCTGTTCCAGGGCGCGGTCGACCAGCATGGTCTGGAAGGTTTCTTCGGCCACGGCGCCTTGCAGCGCCTGCACCTTGGTGCCCTTGCCGGGCAGTCGGGCATCCGGCGTTTGCGCCATGGCCAGGCTGGTGCTCAGGGCGAGGGCGGCCAGCGCCAGCGCCGACAGCCAGCGGAACCGGCGCTGCGATTGACAGGTGACTTTGAAATTTTCAGTTCGATGCATGAAGATCCTTTCTTCTTATTGTGCGGTGATGGAGGTGGTCGGCGCGGACGTTTTACCGCGCGCCGGATTGCCGCGCACCAGGCGCAGGATGAAGCCCGCCGGCCCGGTCTGGTACCAGTGGCGCACGCCGCGGCGCGGCTGCCCCATCGCCTGGGTCAGGCGGTCGAGGGTGATGGCCAGCAGCACGATGCCGAGGCCGCCGACGGTGGCCAGGCCCATGTCGAGGCGGCCGATACCGCGCAACACCATCTGGCCCAGGCCGCCGACGGCGATCATCGAGGCGATCACCACCATCGACAGCGACAGCATCAGCGACTGGTTGATGCCGGCCATGATCGACGGCATGGCCAGCGGCAGCTGCACGCGGGTGAGCAACTGCCAGGGCGAGGCACCGTAGGCGCGCGCCGCTTCGACCAGGTCGGGACGCACCTGGCGGATGCCGAGATTGGTCAGGCGCACCAGCGGCGGCAGGGCAAAGATGATGGTCACGATGACGCCCGGCGCATTGCCGATACCGAACAGCATCACCACCGGCACCAGGTACACGAAGGCGGGCGTGGTCTGCATCGCGTCCAGTAGCGGGCGCAAGATGTTTTGGGCGCGCTCATTGCTCGCCAGGAGTATCCCCAGCGGCAGGCCGATCACCATGCAGAACACCAGCGAAGTCAGCACCAGCGACAGGGTGACCATCGCTTCCGGCCACACGCCCAGCATCGACAGCACCAGCAGCGCCAGCACGGTGCCGACGGCCAGCGCGCGGCTGGTGAATTGCCAGGCCAACAGACCGATGACGGCGATCACCACCAGCGCCGGCGCGGCCAGCAGCACGGCGCTGGCCGCGTTCAGGGTGGCGTCGATCGGCGCGCGTACGGCCTGGAAAAACGGACGGCAGTGTTCCACCACCCAGCCCAGGCCCTGGTTGATCCAGGCTTGCAGCGGCAGCGCGCCATCGACCAGTTGCGACAGGTGGAAGCCGCCGCTGTGTGCGGGCGTGGCGGCCGGGCCTGCGGCGTCGAGCCAGGACGTATCGCCCGGCGGGGTCGGCAGCCATGGGTTGTCCTGGAGCGTGATGGCCGAGGTAGTAGTAGCGGAATTCATGCTGCTTGTCCTTTCTGAATTCGTGGTTCTGCAATGCGTGGCTCGGCAATGGCGGGCGTATCGCGGTCAAGGAACTTCAGCAGGGTGGTCCTGCTGATCGCGCCGCGGAAGCTGCCGTCGTCGGCCACCACCGGCACCGCGTACGGCAGTTGCGCCACCTGGCCGAACAGGCCGGCAACCGGCTCGTCGGCATCGATGGTCTGCACATCCGGCAGGAAGGCGTGCGCCAGGCCCAGCGGACCGGTATGGCCGTCGAGGGCGCTACGCAGCGAATCGGCCGACACCACACCGAGGAATGTGCGCGCCGGACTGACGACATAGGCATAGGCCCGGTCCTGCTCTTCCAGCATCGACAGCGCCGCACGCGAACCGCGGGCCGGCGATTCCGACACCACGATCTGGCTCTTGCGGGCGATGTCGCCGGCCTTGAACACGGCCGCCGCATCGACGCCGCGCACGAAGTTGCGCACGTAGTCGTTGGCCGGTTTGCGCAGGATCTCTTCCGGCGTGCCCACCTGCACCACGTGCCCGTCCTTCATGATGGCGACGCGGTCGCCGATGCGCATGGCTTCATCCAGGTCGTGCGAAATGAAGACGATGGTGCGGCGCTTGATCTGCTGCAGGCGCAGCAGTTCGGATTGCATGTCGGTGCGCATGATCGGGTCGAGCGCGGAAAACGCCTCGTCCATCAGCAGGATAGCCGGGTCGCAGGCGAGGGCACGGGCCAGGCCCACGCGTTGCTGCATGCCGCCCGACAGTTCATCCGGATAGCTGGCGGCATAGGCGGCGAGGCCGACCTGTTCCAGTGCCTGGCGGGCCAGCGCATGGCGTTCGGCTTTGGGAATGCCGGCCAGTTCCATGCCGAAGGCCGTGTTGTCGAGCACAGTAATGTGGGGCAGCAGCGCGAACGACTGGAACACCATGCTGATGTCCTTGCGGCGCAGGGCGCGCAACTGGGCGTCCGGCAGGGTATTGATGTCGTCGCCGTCGATCAGGATGCGGCCGGCGGTCGGCTCGATCAGGCGGTTCAGCATGCGCACCATGGTCGACTTGCCCGAGCCGGACAGGCCCATGATGACGAAAATTTCGCCGGCTTCGATGGTAAAGCTGGCGTCGAAGACGCCGATCGTGCATTCGGTGCGGGCCAGGATATCCTGCTTGCTCGCGCCCTGGCGGACCAATGCCAGCGCTGCTTCGGGCTGGTCGCCGAATACTTTAAAGACATGGTCGATGACGATTTGTTTTGCCACGTAGTGGTTCTCCTTCGATTTGACGAATGCAGTGACACCCGCAGCCATTGGGTTTGATAGCTTGTGTGCGCGGCGCAGGCCGGTGCTGGGGCGTCATGTGCGTCTTAAAAGAAGCTGGGCGCAGGACTTTTAAGAACGCAGGCGCCAAGCGTGTTACGTGGCGCCGGGATAGTCGGCGAAGAGATTCGCCGAACGATTACAGGGGTTGGACAGGATAGGGGCGCGGGGCCCAGGAATTACGTGGCGACATTATAAAACAAACATCTACATTTGTGCAAATTTTTCTGAGTGGCTACAATTCGGGTTTCCCAATCCCATGGAGGAACACCCGGTTTGACTTTGCACACCCGTACGATCACTTACCTGTATGCCGCCCTGATCGGCGCCTTGACCGCGGCGCCCGCCTGCGCCGACGAACTGCCCAGGTCGCCGCTGACCGTAGGCGGAGCAATCCGCTTCAACTATGAACACAAGAGCTGGCAGGACGACTACCGCAGCGGCTTTTTCGGCCTGGATACCGCGCGCCTGGACGTCGATTACGACGACGGCCGGCTGCTCGGATCGGCCCAGTACCGCTACAACCATTACCCCAAAGGGCAGGGCGGCTACTGGCAGCATTTCCTGCAGCATGGCTGGATCGGCATGCGCTTTGCCGACAACAGTGAAGTGCACGTCGGCCTGGACAAGAACCTGTTCGGCCTCCAGCCTTTCGCGTCGAATAATTTTTACGAATCGATTGCCTTCTACGCCGGTCTGGAAGACAAGTACGACCTCGGCGTCACCTGGATGAGCCGTCCCGGCCCGGTCGAGTGGCAGCTCGGCTTTTATCCGCGCGACGGCGGCTCGTACGGCGGCGGCAGCAATACGGCCGGCGCCGCCAACCGCTACTCCTACAACATCGTCCCCGACGACGATGCGCAGGGCTACGGCACCGGCCAGCAGGATCGCGAACGCAACACCCTGATTGCGCGTCTGGCATGGCACCTCGGGCCCGGCGGCAAGCACGAGATCGGCCTGTCCGGCTTGACAGGCACAATCGACAACGGCCGCGGCACCGCTACCCGGCGCCATGCGCTGGCCGCCCACTACCGGGGCAGCTACGGCCCGGTCACGCTGATGCTGGAAGCGGCGCGCTACCGCTACGGCACCGCCCACGACGCAAGCCAGACCTACGGCGGTCTCGATGCCAACAGCTTCGTGATGCTGGGCGGCTTCGGCTACCCGTTCCCGGTGGCGTCGCGAGGCGACATTTATATTGCCAACCTCAGCTACGACATCCCGGGCCGGCTGGGGCCGTTCGCGGGGTTCAAGCTCTACAACGACTACAGCGTCCTGCACAAGCGCGTCGCCGGCTACAAGGATTCCATACAAAATGTCACTGGAATGAGTTTCTCGGCCGGGAAATGGTCGTTGTATACCGACTTCATGTTCGGCAAGCACCATCCGTATTTATCGCCGGATGGTGGCGGGCTGGCGTCGACATCGCCCGACCATAACGGGTTCACGCGACGCATCAATCTGCAGGCCGGTTACTATTTCTGACGCTCGTACCAGTAACTAAGTAGTAGCCAAGTGGTAACTAAGTAGTAACTAAGCGGAATTTAAGCGGTAACTGTGTATACTCGGCCTCGGCATATTTTCGATGTGGTTCCATGGCTGCTGATCAACAAAACCCAACAATCTTCCGCGGTGTGACAGCCGCCCTGCTTGCGCTGACGGCTGCGCTGACGGTTGCGCTGGGCACCAGTCCGGTGCTGGCGCAGGCTCCCGCGCCGTCCCCGCGCGCATTGCCCGCAGCCGCGCCGCCGCCGCCGCTCAAGCTCGACACCGTCAGCGCGCGCCGCGGCGACATCGAGCAGACCGTCGAGGCGGCCGGCAAGCTCCAGCTCCACAAATGGGCCGACACCTACGCCCAGATCGGCGGCCAGGTAAAAGAGGTCAAGGTCGCCATCGGCGACACGGTGCAGGCCGACCAGGCCCTGCTCGAAATCACGCCGGCCCAGCAACCCGCCAAGGTCGAGAGCAACCGTGCCCAGATGGCCCGGCTGCAGGCCGACCTGGCCGACCAGCGCGCCCAGCTCGAATTCGCCCAGCTCCAGTTCAAGCGCCAGACCCAGCTGAAGGCGCAGAACGCGACGCGCGAGGAAGCCTTCGAATCGGCGCGCATGAGCGCATCGTCGGCCAGCGCGCGCGTGGATGCGATCACGGCGCAGATCAACGAGCTCGAAGCGACCCTGAAAATCGACGAGGAAGCGCGCCAGAAAACCCTGGTCAGGTCGCCGATCGGCGGCACCGTGGTGGCCCTGAGCGTGCGCCCGGGGCAGATGGTCAGCGCCGCGCAACCCGCCGCGGCGCTGGTGCGGATTGCCGATTTGTCGGACATGACGGTGGCGGCGCGCGTGGCCGAAAACGACGTGACGCGCCTGCGGCCCGGCATGACGGCGAGTTTTACCACGCCTGCCTATCCCGGCAAACACTGGTCCGGCAAGCTGCGCCAGGTGCTGCCGATCCCGGTCGACGGCACCGGCGAGCAGGGCAAGCAGGCCTTGTACACGGTCCTGTTCGAAGTCAAGAACCACGACCAGGAACTGATGAGCGGCATGAGTGCGCAGGTGAAGTTCGTGGTGGCGCAGGCGCGCGATGCGGTGCTGCTGCCGCTCAAGGGCCTGGGGACGGCCGACGACGATGGCCTGTATCAGGTCAACGTGCTCGAGGCCGGCCCGCGCGTCGGCACGCGCAAGGTGAAGGTCGGTTTGCGCACGTCGCAGCAGGCGCAGATCCTGTCCGGCCTGGCCGACGGCGACAAGGTGCTGGTGGGCCCGGTGCCGAAGGCGCTGCTGGCGCCGGCCGTGTCGGATGCCGGCACCAGGCCGCCCGTGCCACCGGGCTCCTGAGGCAAGCTGATGACGCACCGCACTTTGAAACCGGGATTCCTGCTCGCCTTGGTGTGCGCCGCACTGGCGGGCTGCGCCAGCCGTGGCCCCACTGCGGAGGCGCCGCCCAAGGTCGACCTGCCTGCCGGGTGGACCGCCGGCGCCGGCGGCGACCACCAGGCCTGGCCCGACAAGCACTGGTGGCAGCGCTTCGGCAGCCCTGAACTGACGCGCCTGGTCGGCGAAGGCCAGTCCGGCAACCTGGAACTGGCGGGCGCGCTGGCGCGCGTGAAGCAGGCCGAGGCCGGGGCGCGCATCGCCGGCGTATCGCTGCTGCCCACGGCGAGTTTTTACAGCGGCGCCAACCGCGCCGTGCCGATCGGCGGCGGCAGCGCCAGTACCTCGGCCAGCAGCGAACTGCAGGTGTCGTACGAAGTCGATTTCTGGGGCAAGAACAAGGCCAGCGTGGCATCCGCCCAGGCCTCGCTCGCGGCCAACCGCTTCGACCGCGAGACCGTGGCCCTGACGGTCACCAGCGGCATCGTCGCAACCTATCTGCAGGTGCTGTCGCTGCACGACCGGCTGGCCGTCGCGCGCGCGCACGTGGCGACTGCCGAGCGTGTGCTGGCCCTGGTGGAAGTGCAGAAGAGCGCGGGCGCGGCCTCGACGCTCGACCTGGCACGTCAGCGCGCCACCGTGGCTCAGCAGAAATCGCAGATACCGGACCTGGTGCAGCAGGAGCGCGAAGCGCAGGCGGCGCTGGCCATCCTGCTCGGTAAAACGCCGCAGACCTTCGCGGTCGGCCCGCAGGGCCTGGACACCATCACCTTGCCCGAGATATCCCCGGGCATGCCGTCCGAGCTGCTGGCGCGCCGGCCCGATATCCGCCGCGCCGAAGCCGACCTGGCCGCCGCCAATGCCAACGTCGCCGTCGCGCGCGCCAACCTGTTCCCCAGCATCAGCCTGACCGGGTCGATGGGCACGCAAAGCAGCGCCTTGCTGTCGCTGCTGAATGCCCCGAACCTGGTCGCCAACGTCGGTACCTCGCTGTTCGCGCCGATCTTCGATGGCGGCCGCCTGAAGCGCGAACGCGATCTTGCCATCGCCCGCAAACAGGAACTGGTCGAGGCCTACCGGGCGACCGTGATTGGCGCCTTGTCGGAAGTCGATACGGCGCTGGGCCAGGTCCACAGCCTGGATGAACAGCAGCGCCTGAAAACGCTCGAGCTGGAGCAGGCGCGCCAGGCCTACGAGCTGGCGGAAATCCGTTACAAGGCCGGGGCCGAGGATTTCATGACGGTGCTCGACACGCAGCGCGCCTTGTCGGACGTGCAGAACGACATGGGCCTCATGAAGCTGCGGCGCCTGCAGGCGACTGTGTCCTTGTACAAGGCGCTCGGCGGCGGCTGGCAGAATCCTTCTTAATTCGACCGCGACTCGAACAGATATTCCCCGCCGGCCTGGTGCCCCGCGGCCGTCAAGGATCCATATTTGGGCGTCTGCGGGAATTCCTGCTTGACGCCCGCCTGCACACTGGAAAATATCGTGCTGCCGGGTTTCCAGTCCTGCACCGACGCGATCACCCGCATCAGGTTCCAGGCAAAGATCGAGTGGCCGTCCTTGCCTTCGTCGGCCACCGGTTCGTCGCCGCCCGGGGACAGCACCACCACCGAGCGTTTCGCCAGTACATCGTTGACATGATCGGCCACCACGTTCTTGCCGATGGCGCCCAGGCCTTCGCGGGTCAAGGCGCCCGAGTAGCAGCTGTCGGAGATCAGCGCCACCTGCTTGGAGCGGATGCCCGACAGCAGGCGCGCGATGTCGCCGTTGGAGAGCCAGCCCTTGGGATTGGTGACCGCGGCATCCGCCGCCAGCCAGTAGCCGCTGCCGTTCTTTTCCAGCGAGACGCCGTGTCCGGCGTAATAGACGATGACGCTGTCGGCGCCAGCGGCTTCGGTCGCCAGCCCGTTCAGCACCCGCACGATCTCCGCCTTGCCCGGGTTGCGCACGATCCGCACGTCGTAGCCCAGCT
>Ga0265797_10002870_pt1 | contig 28433 bp, 27 predicted proteins | sample P2T30metagenome_FD_192433 | JGI IMG/M metagenome (GOLD analysis project Ga0265797, IMG submission 192433) | Plant litter microbial communities from East Loma Ridge, Irvine, California - P2 T30 | ecosystem: Environmental > Terrestrial > Plant litter > Unclassified | place: USA: California...
AGCGGTGGCGTGGTGAGGTGCATTGGGGTGACTCGGTTGAACGCTCTGTGGTTCGGTGTCTGCTGCTGCTGCGTGGGGGCACGTGAGGGGAGGCCTCTCGGGTGGAGTGGTGGCGGCCTAGGGAACTGCCGGGGGTGTTTGTGGTACTAGGGATGTAGCTTGAGGATGGGCGTTGGTCGGTTGAAGCTCGGCTTGAGGGTTTGCGGGGGCGGTATAGACCTCGCAGACCGTCTGGTTGGCGGTCAGGAGCCTGAGGGGCAACGGTGTGTGCTCGTGGTGGGGAGATCTCTGCTGCGTCCATCAAAGACAGCGGACGTGGCTGGTCGATTTGGCGAACGTGCTCTCGACGTCTTGAGGGGGTGGCAGATCTGTCATCCGCTACGATGGAAGGAATCTGTCGCTGGTGGGTCGTAGGAACTGCGGGAACTTCTTCTGGCGTTGGAGAAAGAGACGCATCGCGTAGTGCCTTCAGGGATACTGCAGACATGCGCTCACTCAGATCACGAGCAGACCGTCGTCGCTCTTCCTTAAGATCAAGGAACTTCTTCGACCGTTCTGAAGGCGTAAACGACCTGATCGACGCGCTGCTGTGCTTGGCTTGCGGCGATTCAGGCTGGCTGTAGTAATCCGAGTCGAAGTGCGAAGTAGACGGCCGCGACTCGTCCACACTGAAGACGCGAAGTGGGAATTTGCCCGGGCTGTTGACGAGCGTGCTAGCAGGCGAATGGCTTTCTATAGCCATGACTCGCTGTTTGAGTTGCTTGACTTCTTCTGAAAGCAACTCCTTCTCTGCCTCCATATTGATGATGTGCTCGGCAGCTTCTTCGATGGCGAGCTCGTGATCCGTCCAGTGTGCCGCGCTCTCGCTTGCTATAGCGGTGAGCTCGATGTTGGTCTTCCGATGCTCCTCGTCGATTTCTCGCAGCTTCGTCATCTCTTCATCCATCTTTTCCATTTTGAGTCTGAGTTGCTTGTTCTCCGCACTCAGCTCGTAGTTCAAATCCTCTAGTGGCTCCATCCGTTCGATTTGTTCTTTGGCGGCAGTCAAATCATGCTGCAGCACCTTGTTGTCCTTTCTCAGCAGCTCCACTCGCATGTTGGCAGTCATGAGTGTCTGCTTCAACTTGTCGATCTCGTCTGTGAGTTCTCGACTCGTCCTGGACTGCGGTGGGCGAGCATCGCTGGGCCGACGTCGTCGGATGGGCGAAACCGGGGTCATTTGTTCTTCCGTGAGGGCGAATTGATCAAAGATATCCGGCGAGGTCTTGGGTGTGCATATCTCCAGAGGCTTCTGTGCTGGTGGTGGGGGCACTTTGATATCCTGAGGTGAAGGAGTTGGCGTACCCTGTGCCCTCCGTGCTTGAAGCGCATGCCGTAGGTATTCTGATTTCGGCGCCAGGGAGTTCGATCGAGAAAGCGTAGGTCTGGTTTGGTCGGGGGTAGACGGCCTAAAGTCTATCCCACGCGAGGAACCATGTGAGGAAGAGGTGTTCGACATGTTGGTGTGGAGTTCCGGTGAATAACTGCGACCGGCAGTATTATAGGCAGAGTTGCAGTGTTCTCCAGCCAGCAGAAACAACCCTTTGTTCGCGAGAGAAAGGTGGTCACCGACAATGCGATTGTATAGTCCAAGTCCTGTGCGCGAACAATGTATGCGCCTCCAGTTCTAGCAATCGTCACGCGACCAAGACGGGCGATGTCGTGCAGTCTGTCGGGTAGGTGTAGGGCGAGATATTACGTAGGATATGCGAATCGAACGTGAGGTTTGCGGCTATGCGAGGGTTGTTGATAGCAACGGCGCTGGAACAGTCGCGTCGCGTGCGAAGATGGGTGGATAGTCGCTCGAAAGCGGGTCGTTCTTGGGGTCCATTCGCGCTATGGCAGGGACAATGCTACATTCGACGTATTGCGCAACTGTTGGCGTCCTGGGTTGTCGTGGTAAAAGAAAATGAGCGGTGACAGTAGTCGAGTGCACGTTGCTGGGATCGCGTAGATGGCTTCGATCGTGACTTCACGGCAGGCGCATTCACTGGCGGAATTGAGTGAAGGAAGTGAAGAGGTGGTAGTATTAGAGAGACTTGTGCGCGTGAAGAGGACTCGAAAATCACGAATTGTCTCAGGGATAGCGAACAGTCGCGTCGGGCAGCAACTCTCAGTGGATGGGGGAGGGAGGGCCAGAAGGGAAGACTTGACCGAGATAGGGCAAGTGAGAAGGGGCACAGCGGGAGCCCTTGGCCGGCGCGACCCAGCACGGCGGATTGCACGTCGCGTCAACACTTCCTATTCGTGCTTTTGGGAGATGAGTGGGGATGAACCTGGTTGAGCCCCTTGTCTGGCCGACTTGACGAGTGCGGTTCCTGGGATTGCTGCATGAGCGACGCATGTCGTCACAAGAAACATCACGAACGAGACAATGCGATTGCGGGGGATGTGAAAATGGTTTCGAGGCGTGCTCTGCTTACCTACCTACGATAAATTCAGCATCTACGAAAAGAAACACCACAGTGCGAAAGCGCCTGCGAACCCGAGTGCGGCGCAGTGTGGCGCGCTCCCCGACCATCCAGACTATGCCCAGTAGCGCTGCCTCCAACGCAGGTCAGTCCTGTCGTTCGTCGGTCGTCGCCGAGGTGATTTGTGATGAGGCACACTGTTATGTCCAGGTCTCCGTGGTCTCCCAGCTTTCATCATTTACTTTCTTTTCCTCCCAGATCTGCGACCGAGTTGACGTAGTCTACCACGATTTCAGTCATCCATCCAAGATCTCTGTCGACCCGGCCTTGTCCCTGCTGTGTGGCCGTCAACCTGCATACTTCAGCTGTCAAGCTCAGGCCTCAACCTTCATGTTGCCCAAGCATTCGGGCTCCCCTCCGACGAGCGATCGCCCGGCATAATGTCGGTGCCAACACTGTCATTCCGGCATTTTTTTGCTTGCTAGCTGCCTTCTTGGTGGTTTTGTCACGTCGCAAGTAGACGGTGAATTGCTGAGTAAATTGCTTGGCCGAACCCTGTGCCCCGCTGCTCTGCATGTGGGGCGCAAGAGAGAAAGTTTATGTCTATCGTGAAATATTAAAGATATACAAATAGTGTGTGGCCTCTTGCATGTGGGGAGCGGGGGACGGTGATCATTCCATCTCCACTGCCATGCCAGCCTGTCGCAGTCGGTCCTCCCACTCGACGCGCAACCTCTCCATCTCCTCCCAGCACTTCCTCCCAGTGTCTGTGAAGCGCTCTTGGCTCTCCTTGGTCAGGTCTTTGGCGTATGGATCCCTCCCCTTCCTCTTGTACTCTCCCAGCTTGCCTCCCCATCCCCATCCTGCCACCTCAGTGCGATCTACACGCTCCTGACCCCAAACATCCGCCGCGCTTCCCCACTTTCCTACGCCTTCCTTTGCCTCCATGTTGTCCAATGTGCTTTGACTTGCAAGCGCCAGCCAAACCATGGCAGTCGCGCCCTTGTCGACCGAAATGGTATGCCAATCGCTGCCGAGAAGGCGCGCTATGTAGAAGGCCGCAACCATGGCCCATTGGAGGATGAGGGGAAGGGGAACGATCGAAGTGGCGCAGATGCCAGGATGTGTAACGTAGAGCCGTGGCTTCGTGGTCTTTTCCGTATCTTGGGCGTGCTCGAGGTACTGGTCGACAGGCTCCGTGGTTGAAGGTAATCTAGAGGTGATGGCCAGGACGTCTGTCAGCCTCTTCGTGGCCTCATATGGCATATGCGAGGTGATGCCTTGTATGTCTTCTGTGTCGAATACGTGCTCGTACGCCTCCAAGCTGCTGACCCAAATCATCCTGCCCCTTGTGCCCTCGTTCCTGGGATGTTTCGCCAGTAAGGGTGCGAGATAGTGTCCCAGCAGATAATGCCCAAAGACATTGGCGCAGAAGACCTCGCCTAAAGGAGGCTCCTTTTCCTTCTTCTTGTCCGCAGGTATTTGTTCCTTTGCAAGCCATTCGCGACCAGAGATCTTGTACGTCGGCCAGGTGGTGGCCTGCAACCACTTTGTGCAGACCGACCAGACGGCGCGCGGCCAGTCAATACCCGTCCACCCGCCTATGCCAGCATTACAGATGACTGCATCGAGCTTCGGTGTTGTTTCCCGGAGTTTCTTGCTCAGCTTCTGTACCGAGACCAGACTCAGCAGGTCCAGTCGCTCCTGCCGGAAATACACGCGATTCTGCAGCACCTGCGCAATACCCGGTAGCTTTTGCTCATGGCTGCGTATGACCTTGCGCAGATGCTGTTGTAGCGTCTCGATCGTCGCGTCGCCTTTCCGTTGGTCGCGTGTCGTGATGATGAGGACGAGGGATTCGTTCTGGGGGCGCGTCTGTAGGAATTCGTCGATCAGGCGGGTTCCGATACCCAGCCCCAGGCCGCTATACACGAGTCAATTAGCCATATATGAAAGAAGAGTAGATGTTCTTACCTATTTGCGCCCGTGACGAGAACATAGAAGCCATTGTCGGGTGTGGGAATGTCTTCGAGACGCGACATATTGGCTGACGTGATGGAGGATGAGCGATGCCTGTTCCTGAATTCGCTACGGCAGAAGGCGCGCTTTGACCAATCACGACCTACATCAATCTTGAACACGACTTTTGGTTGGATACTTCACGTATGCATGTTTTGAGCCTCGAGACAAAGTTTTATACGACTGTTCAGCATGAAAGTATGGTTGCTACATAGCAACTGCAAGTTTGGACAGAATGCAAGTGTGAAGTGAAACGTGGATGTCATAGGATGAAAGCGCAAGCATGGAGAGCACTTGTGTGGATAGTCTAACATGGGCTAAATCTATCGTGCTCTGGGTCCTAAGATCATCTCTTGTGCTCATGTTAGTCTTCAATCGCCTTTCGATACACAGAGAACAACCACACCGCACCACTGAAACCCAGTATGCTACTAAAGCAGTTTGAAGGACCGAGTAACAACAGCGTCTTTCTACGGAAAAGAACTCTCCCCTCTAGCCTCCTCAAAAATTCTCATCCATAGTTGTAGCAGTCAATAGTCGACCGGCTGATATCACCTTGAGCCACCGCCTGTGGCTCTCCAGCAAACAAAGTTTACGACTTTACACGGCGCCCCATCCCCCACATTGACCTCGTCACGAGACAAAGCAAACCACCAAACAACCAAGTCCCACACGGCAGACGCAAATAACCCAACGTTTTTGCACTTGAGATAAACTTCTTCAAACTCTATTGCCAATGTGGGTTCAACATTGCATTATCTCGCTTTCGTTCCTCGTCTCGATACCACACTCCTTGTAGTGTAGTAGCAGTAGCGCAGTTGATGCGCAAAGTCCAGTATGCCAGGATGTACCATGTGTAAACCAAGGGATCCACGACATGGACTTACGCGCATACGAAGGGTATGACAGACAGTCTGTGTCATACACTTATTCGGATATCAGAGAAACCGTCCGCTAATCATGAGTGTGACCCCAGACACGAGTCTGAGGAAGCCAAGACGGCGTGCGTATGCTGGAGCAAGGGATGCATACGTAGACAAGACTGTTGTCGTCAGCTTTGTAAACCCCCCATGCTGCTGCCCTAGATCAACATATCCGGCAAGGATGTTTGCGCGTGCATCTCGGTAGCCTTGGCGGCGCGCAGCAGGGTCCTGGCGGAATGTCGCGGATATGCATTGCCTTGTAGGTGATTGTTCACATGAACCCAAACCCTGTAAGTCAGTCAGCCTTACCGCCATCAACGCCGCGCCCTGAGCGAAGCGACTATCGGTGAAAACGCCGAGATACGGCACAGACGTGATCACCCGCCGCCTCACAGCACGACAGTCTTTCGTACATATGCTTCCGCCGAGGGTCCGACCGACGCTTGAGATTCGTCCGTAGTTGGGTTGTCCTTGCTACACCTACAGGGAGGGGATGTGGGGCCTGTTTGCGGTAAGACCACGCGGTTGACATCGTCAGGTTAGGTATGAACCTCATACATTGCTTTCTTTGCAGCGGCCCAACCCAGAACAGGGCTGACGAGATTGGTGATCACCAGCTCCAAAACGCGTATCAGTGTTACTGACAAATCATGCCTATGCTGATCCCGTTTGTTCGAACTATTGGGGTAGGGACTGCGAGGTTATACAGAACATTGTGCGTTACCAACCGGATGGTGAAGCGGAGGTTGAAAGTATATGGCCGAGTAAGGCCCGCCGTCTCGACGCGCCAACGAGGCATATCGTCGGTTTATGCCGGTTATCAGATTGTGGAAGCAGAAGCGACGAGCCGGATTGGGGGTCAATGTAAGTGTTGCTGAACGAAAGCCAATCTTGACCAAATCTAGACCCCGAATATACTTTCCAAGGTTTGCGTCTGTTCTGTATAGCGAGCTGTCTCCGCGCGCGCCCACGGGCGTGGAAACAATGCTAAACCTCCGAAAGGCGATCCACGACTAGCTCTGCAGTCGTTATGCACGTCATACCTGTAGCCTTTTAGCTGCGTCTCAGATCGTGCTAGTGAAAAAGGCCAGACTTTGTGCCGTACCGTGTCCGTAGCGGGGCGGAGATGGCTCCGCTGTCCTAGTAGGGAGCGGACAGTCTCACGCGCCGTTACGGCCGCGCTGGCTATTCGGTGTGAACGCTCCGACCGACCGAGGCTGAGCAGGATGTATACGTTATCCGTTTATCTACTCCAAAACGTTTGCGGTATGTTCCGTTTGAGGAGTTCTCTTGGAAGAAGGTTTGCGATGGCGGTAAAACATGCGGTGCTGCGTCCCCCACCGCTTCAACCCGCGATTCTGCTCTTGCGTAAGCATGGGATCCCAGTCGCCGCGGCGGAGCTCCAACTCTGTCGAGCTCTCCGAGATATGCAGCTCGTGCTGATCAAGAGGTGACAAAGAGCGGTGGATGTTTACAGAATACATTGATCGGGCCGCTGAACCCAAGGTATATGCAACGCGAGAAAAAGCAAAAACAGGCGACTCTCGCACTGGTATTGATTTCTGGTGACAGCCCGGGCCGTGCCGGATAGGCCACCAATGCGGATCCTCAGGGCTCAGGCACCAGGCATGAAACATGATCCTCCTCGACTGTGTGTCACCTGTCAGGCTCGTCGTGACAGTCACAGACCATTACGCGTTGCAGAAGGTCGATACGAGTTATGGGTCGGAAGTACCGGCGCAGGTTGCAAGTGCCGGCATGGAAGACTAGCCACCCTCCGATCCGCCGTTGGCTAGGAGGATTACTCCGGCGTTTCCTGCAAAGGACGAGGGAGAAAAAGGCCGTGGTAAGAATATGACGGTAGAGAGATGCGGTGGGCTTCCAACCAAGACGTTTAGTCAGGTGCGATCGACGAACCTAATACATTATCTCATCCGCTCCGTGTGCTCCTGATCCTATAGAGACTAGCCTGTGTGTCGTAAGCACAACCAGGAGGTGGCATGTACCAACGTGTTACCGTGGGTTGACGACACTCCTAGTGTTGATGGCGATGCAATGCTGGTCGTCGACCGTGCCCACTGAGGTGCGCACTGTACTGTGACGAGGGTACGACGGCTGCAGATAACATGACCGCGCATGCATGCGGGAATCGTACCACTCCAAGCATTGGTGGCACCCTGCATCAACGTTAGCATATTACTGTTATATCCAGTCGCAACACGTCTCTTCGCCAATTTCAACTCACCTGGGAGCCGGACGTTTATCCACGCGAATCGCTACGAGTCACATCCCGTGCCCGGACAGGACCCACATGCCCTTCGCGCAATTGCTGCCATGGCCGGGTGCGTAATTGCCCGCCAGCAGCTAGCCATTGTCCCAACGTCGTTAGATGTGCCCAAATCAAGCTCATCCGGGCCCCGGCCCCATGTCAACTCAGAATTAGGTTCCTGCTGAACGCGGGGCGGCGGAAGGGTATGCTTATATCACCGAAATAGTCCGTGACAAACCGCGCAAAGGTAATGTTGGGATATTGGTACGATAGAGACATATCACTGGCTTCTGAGATTGCCATGTCGTGACCGGAAGTAACAACAAGCTGCCTCGTCGCGACGTCCAGTCCTGTCATTGAATTGTTGGTTTCAAGTTCCGTTGGGCGATTGGAACGGGATTGGCAGCCGCAACCGCTGGATATCAGGACGCCAGGAGGATTGCAGTGGAGTAGTAATTGAGGGACTTACTACGCCTCCCTTAGTGTTGTCTTACGAGTTTTCAAGGTCGTTTGTGGCGGGCGGGGTGGTGGGGAAGTTGTCGTCGGTTGCGAGTCAAGCCTGTGCCTCTTTGGGGGTTCACGATGCAGCTTCACGCGGGTCAGGGTGCAGTCTATCAGTAATTCCACGCCACTGCGTCAGTGTGTATCTACCAAACTGGTAATATATGCATTACTTCTTATCGTATTCCGTGGAGCTTGGGAAATTGGTAGAAAAACAACAGCAACATGCTACGCCGTCTGGACTGCTCCTGGCCCATCATTCGGTTGGACGATGAGTCAGTAGCGCAGATCATCATCCTCCCGTGAAGCCTTGAGACAATCATGATTCGCCTTCCAGAAGATTTCCAGAGTGGACCGTAGGCAATGCTCTCTCCTGGCCCACTGCGCTTGGTTCTGGACGAGGTCTTTGAATCCTCTCGGCAGTCCTGCAGTGGTCGCAAAGGCCCCGCAATTGAGTTGAACTTCGCAAACCGCGTCAAGGCGGAGAACAGAACCTCATCTTGAGTGTCGATGAAACCAAGGTGGCGTCATGCTGCTGGCCATTCCCACATTCCAACAAGCTCCCCACACATACGAACCGGGTAACTGTATGCGTGCGTCAATGGCAATATTCGTCGTGTTCCAAGCTGCGGAGTTGCCGATGCAATGAGTTGTCAAGTAACGTGGTTGGCTCGCATTGCTCGACTCAAAGGCCGTAACCAACGTATTGACTGATGACCCTGATCTACTCGTGGAGGAAGAATGAATAGTGGGCAGGACTGACTCTTGATACCAGCGAAGCCTCAGCCTGGTAAGGAGGATCGTGACTCCACGTCACCAACTTCATGGCAACATCCTTCGAGCTATACATAGCTGCATCGAATCGTGCATAGGTCAAGTCGCTATGCGATGCGACGTCCAGTTCAAGACTTTTTGACATGCGGTTGCGAAGGCACGACCCGACCGTGCCTCTGGCGAACCAATTTCCGTGATTGGCCAGGCCGAACAATGGGCAGAAGGATTTTACTGGCCTTACCAGCTCTTTTATCACGCTCCAGGGACGTGGTAAGCCACACCAATTTGGCAACCTGCATAAGTCCGGCGTAGCTGCAGGTAGCGAGCTGGCGCTACGATGCGAGGAGCCTGTATTAAAAAAGCCAAAAGCGGGTATTCGGCCGATCCATATCTCGACATCTTTCCAGTCTAACTTGTGATGAATGCGAGAAACTGCGAAAAGCGAACCCGACGCAATTTGGAGTCAGGCACTGCCTGGGATGGTGCTCGAGAGTTTCTGAAGCTGCGAAACTGAGACAGGTAGAGAGGCGACCGACATTGTGCCGACGCGCTCAGCTTACCTTATGCTTGGGATAGTTTGGCAGGTCGGAACAGACGGAATGCTGTATTGAAGGTATGTTCCTCCGGTGCGCGTTCCGTGTTTTGTTCACGTTCCACGTAACTGGCGCCTGGTTTGGTGGCCGATTGCGTGCTTCGGAGTTGTCGCCGTCGGGTAAGATCCTGTGTGTCACCTGCGATTTGCTTTGGCTAACGCAGTACCGCCAAAATCACATAAACTTTGATTGGAAACCGGACCCTTTTTTAAACGTCAAGTTGACTTGGGCTATCGTATTTTTGCGAAAGGTTGTCGGCAGATGGATGCAGCTCCGCCATCGTGGCTGGTGACCAACGCCGGACATTGGTGAGTATAATTTCGGTTAAGTGCCATAGTCGGTGGAGCAGTATTGGACGGAGTACTGAGAAAACGACTTTTGAAATTGACAGTGATGATACATTCGACTATCCAACAAGGTAGGAAAACATTCAAAATGGGGTATTGTGCAGCTTTCCGCCGTGTTCGCCGTGTACGCCGTGCTATATTGCAACCGTGATGATAGGAAATGATGGAGAGGGGCAGATTCGTGTCATCGTCTGCAATCACCTGGCGTCGTGTTAGGGTTGTATCCATAACGGACATCGTGAGATGGGGCAACGAACCACAGTTCTCATTGAGTCTGTATTCTCTGGACCGACAATCAGTTTAGGAATATGGTAGTTGGGACGAACACCTACACTGCCGTGACATTGGCCGGACACCGTACATGCGTTTGTTGGTACTTGGTACACCAGGCTTTGACGACGTAGCGGACGTGAGTGCACTTGTATTGAACTTGCGTATAGTCGCACATGATGGTAGGAAAGGAGAGGCGCGAGGCGTTAGAGGTGATTGACGAGTAAAAGCTCCAAAAGGGTAGCACAAGCAGTAATGGATGGCAAGCAAGCGATTTTGTTGGTACGTTCGATGAAATCTCCGGATTAGCATGCAGCGCGACGGTCCGTTATGTTATAGTAAGCCAGACAGAGCAGACAGACGTCAGTGCGATCAGGTACCCGTGAGAGCTATGCAAAGTTAGCCCATGTCCATAGAACCTGGTTCGTCAGTTGACATGCATCATGGTAGTGGCCGTGAATGTTCAACGGACCCGGGAGCCCGAGAGTGGTCGAGCCCTTTGCACATCATAGACGTGGGTGGGGACCTTCATGTTTGAAGTCCTCTCGCTTCCATGAACCTTGAGGGAGGTAAGTGGCAGCCCAACCCGGATGCCGAGAGGGACTACAAGGGCCGCTGGCCGTATTTGAACAAGATGCTTGCACGCGTCAAGATCCTCGGTCTTGCTCTCAGGGTAGAATAGCCAGCGGACGGGCAATGGCAGCCCGTGAGTGGCTGAGGGGGTATAGGATTTAGAAGTGCGCCAATCCGCCTCGTCGTTAGTGTGCACTAAGTTCAAAGTTATCAGACGTGCACAGATCAAGTTTGATCTGCGACTACGGTTCCACGTTAAGGTGGCGCGTGGGGTGGTGCAGCCGTTGGAAAATCCTTGACTGTGGCAGACACTAAGCTTCGGAGGCCAGGGTTACCCTTCCTGCAGGTCGCGAGACAGGTCAACGATATACCAAATATTAGTTATTGCTAACGTTTACACACTGCTGGAATAAGGCGGTCGCTGCATCGTGGCGCCTGTTTCATCCTGGGCGTGCCTTTCTCGGCAGTACTGCACCGGAGTTTCCACCGATGTGTGTCCTTTATGCTTACTTTCCCGCTTCCCCGGCCCCAGTCCATATCGCGAGAGCATCCGGAGGTCGAGTGTTGCGCAATCACCATATGCCGTCCCGCGTACGGTGAGCGCGGCTGCGCGACATGATCCCACCTGCACCGTTGGTGGCTGTCGGCGGGTCCCTGGTCGCTGGCCTCACTTTCTGACGTCGCGAGCATAAACGCGCAAAATGCGTTGCTCGCAGGATGGAATGGGAATGGGTTTGTGTTTGAGTTCTGGGGCGTGATGTGGTGTTGTAAGCGTTTGATGAACCCAGTGCTGTTGTCGGGTTGGGTCTCGCCCGCATGACGCCATTGGGTCCGGACGTCCGCCTCAAGTTCACAACTGTTTACTCATGCTACCCTACATTTGAGCCTGCTATATGCCAGCGGCACGGTCCACACCTTTGTACGGCACAGCCATGGGGCTTCACTATGGACCGTAGGCTTCTCGCATTGGTGGACCGTGCCCTAGCGCTGTGCCGTAGCTGCGTGGACGAAGAGGAGCAACTGCGATCCGCACGGAGATCCTCAGCAACGTGTGCATATACATATACGTATACCAGGAACCTGGTAACGTCCATTTGCAGAACGGCATTCTTACGCGGTGTTCTTGCGATAACGGGTCAGACTGCTGCATGACATAGGTAAAGACAATGCGCATCGGCTCGAACAAGGCGGCCAACTGCAACCCTGTTCGGTTGGGGTACGTTTGGTCAAAGAACTGGGCTACCAAGAATGCGGCTACCGAAAACGGGATATGGCGACCTCGTGGAAAAGTTGGGATTTTGCCGCTTCGCCTGCGCAAGACCAATGCAGGACGTCGTCTCATACGGCGACAAAAGTGTGAATGCCCGCAGAACGTACCAGGATCGCGACCCCTGGAGTGCATGTCTTGCCTATGCTCAACACTATTCGTTGCTGATCGGATAAGTCCGTCCATTCACATTCGCTCGACACTTCAGACGCGAGCTTATGACGAGCCGAATCACCCACGAAGCGAACTTCGTAACGATAGACCATGACTGCATACAAACGCGTCATACGATTTCTATCGAAAAGTGGAGAATCGATAGGACGTCTCTCGTACCATGAGCATGTGGCACAGCTCTACATTCCATACATGTGGGCAAGTGTATGTTGGCCTTTGCAGCTTGACTATCGACGCCACTGTTGATAGGGGGATCTGTGGCTCGAAGCGCCTCTCCCGCGGAAGCCGGGCAGAACCCAGGCCGTATAAGACGCCATTTACACCCACAGCTTTTGTCAGAGTATTATAACTTGTCGACGCTTTATTGGGTCCTCCTCGAAATCTCCACCTGGTAGGCACGCAATCCGTCGTTCATTGGCAAGAACCACGGACATTCAGGCTGAACGTGAGACATGGATATCAACATCAATGCCACCAGAACGGTGAACTGACTGGGCAGAGACTATATGTGGATCCGATACTGCCCCGCGTTGCCAAACCGGCGGTAAGGCCAAAAGCAGTGGTGTGGCTATAGCACTGAGTCTTATATATATTGGAGACTGTCAGCCCACCTAAGGTATAAACCCTGTGTAAGGGACGGATAGCGGACGGCACTGGAAGACGCAGCGGCCCGAGTGTATACAATTCACCGGGATGCGTAAGCGCAGGTGTCTTCGTTAGAAATAGTTCATTATTGTCCATGCGACGATGCAGAGAAAAGCATCACACCAGTTGTGGATATCTAAGGCTCCATTGCACGTGTTGATCATGAGAACTCTCCATTGGCCTCCCCGGCATCTAGCCAGCCGCGGCACATCTCGACTGCCTAGTAAGAAATTCAAGTCAGTAACTGTCACTCTTGGCTCTGGTTCGTGGAATCTGCTTACCCTTCCCCACTTCTTGAACATCTTCTCGCCCACCTCCTTGTCGACATTCGGCTTGAAGACCATGCGGTCTTTCTGGTTAATCTCCTTCAGTTCGTCAAACTCCTTCCAGACGTCGACCGCAAATCCAGCTGCGATGGCTGCGCCCAGGGCTGTGGTTTCGCGCATGGCGGGACGGTCGACGGGAATGCCGATGATGTTTGCTTGCGTCTATCGAAAACAGTTAGTGGAGGCCGCGTATACGGGCACATGTAGGGAAGATCACGTACCTGCATGCAAAGGTTTGAGTTACTCATGCCGCCATCGACTGCAAGCATGTTGAGCTTGTGGCCACTGTCAAGCTCCATGGCGTCCAGAATGGCCCTGGTCTGGAAGCAAGTCGCTTCCAAAGTCGCACGAGCGATGTGCCCCCGCTCGGTGAACTGGGTGATACCGAATATAGTGCCCTTGGCATCGTCAATCCAGTAAGGAGCGAACAGACCACTGAAGGCTGTCACAAAGACACATCCACCGTTGTCTTCCACAGACGCTGCCAGGTCACTGATCTTGTGCGAGTGCGTGATGAAGCCCATGTTGTTCATGAGGAACTTGACACCACTGCCTGCGACCGCGATACTGCCCTCAAGCGCATACACGGGTTTCCGCTTTCCGCCAAAGTCGTATGCGACCGTTGCCAGAAGTCCGTGCGACGAAATGACCGGCTTTTCGCCCACGTTGTACAGCAGGAAGCAACCAGTACCGTACGTGTTCTTGGCAGAGCCGGGCGTAAACCCCTGTTGACCGACCAAAGCTGACGATTGGTCACCTAAGCACCCTGCGATGCGAACGCCTTCCAGTATACCGGTGCGCAGGAATCCAAAAGCGTCTGGTGAAGAAGACGGCACGATCTTTGGCAACTTAACCTTGTTTTTGTCGATTCCGAAGAAATCCAAGAGCTTGTCATCGTACTGAACGGTGTGCCTGGGGTTGCATGAGCGGGCTTTTTCGCTTAAGCAGAAGCATGCAAAGGATGACCTACAGGTTCATGAACATGGTTCTAGATGCATTGGTAGTATCCGTCACGTGAATTCCGGCCTCCTTTCCACCATTCAGGTTGTATAATATCCAAGAGTCGATAGTACCGAAAGATAGTCGGTTCTCGTCGTATGCTTTGCGAACGTCGTCGTTGTGGTCTAGCAGCCACCTGAGCTTGACCGATGACGGGTAGGTCGACAGGGGAAGTCCACACATCTGGAGTAGCTCGTCGGCGCCTTCGCGATCTTTCAGTTCACGGACCAGTCCCTTGGTTCTGGTATCTGGCCTAGAATCGCCTGAAGTCAGTCGCGTTGTGCTCGTCTTTGGGGTAATCTTGTACGTACCATGCGATCGCATTGCATAGTGGCAGCCCACTATTGGTATCCCAGACGACTGTTGTTTCACGCTGGTTGGTGATGCCAACTGCCTTGATGTCTTCAATTTCGTGTCCGTTGTCGAGGAAGATGTTCGTAGCCCTATCGATACATTGCTCCACGGTGTTGATTATCTCCCATGGGTCATGTTCATGCCATCTACGCTAATTAACCCATGTAAAATCACGAGACATGCGCAGTACTGACCCTGACTGAGGATATTTTTGGGTGAACTCAATCTGATGTTGAGCTACGGGCTCACCGAGACCATCAAAGATGATGAAGCGGGTACTCGTGGTTCCTTGGTCTATGGATCCAATGAAGAACTGCCTCAACCTCCCCTCGTCTAGATGCGCCTGCGATTCGTCTCCAGCTTCTTCTCCCTTGGGGACTGGCTGTGGCTCAGTGTTGTGGGCGGAAATATCTTGTGTCGCCATGCTGAAAGTTGCGCTGGATGGTTTCAAATGTGTATGCGACCCGTTGTACTTATACGGAAGATGTCTTCCGTCCGCGGTCGGGGCTGTGGAATAGGTGCGACGGGTGCAGCTGTTGGTCGCGACGTGTTGCTTCCCGAAATTCGGCACCAAGAACGGTACTGGGTATTGCGAAGGTACGGAAAAATTTCTAATCAAGCCAATCAGGTCTAAAAACCGATTCGCTTCTCTGCAGTGTCCGCGCTGAAGGATGTCTGGATTGCGCTGGGTTGCGTGTGAGTGTGCGGTGCCGCAGCAAAGCGCAATTGCCGATGACGTTGTTCCGAAGGTGCGGTGCGAAGGAGGTTTCGCGACAAAGAACACCGAATTTTAGGTGTATAAGCTTATGAGTTGAAATTGAGGTGGTAGAGAGAGAATCGCCAGGAGAGCATCGTAGGAGAACGAAGGTTTCGGTGTTTAATCGGCAGCGGAACCCGGGCGCGTGCCTTTCCTATGCGGTGTCTGCGGTATGACGCTCGAAGAGGGGTGGTTTTGCCTTTAAAGCGGGGGAGGGGAAGCGCTCCACGACCAACAACACGACAGCAAAGTCGCCCAGCCTCGTCACATGGAGCCTCAAATCTTTCAGCCTCTTCCGAGCTCGAGAGGCAAGCCGTTGATCGGTCTCAGCATCGTCGATCAGGCCAATGCTAGCAAAACTAGACTCTGCGCCCGGCAAAGCATCCGCGCGGGTGTCAGTGTGACTTCACATACAGCGGGTCGCGAGTCCAACAGATCCACATAAGACGACGCCGTCGTGTTTTCTCCAGTGGGACTCCAGGGGACTCCGGTGGGATACCCGCATCGAACCCACCCAGAGCCTCATCAATTTACCAGCTTTCGGCGGTATCACAACACGCGCACCGTGCTCACGATCTTAACAATAAGGGTTGGCGGGTTGCTCCAAGCTCCAGGAGTCCTTCACCGACCTTCCAACACCTTGGTCACCAGGCTGTCCACGACGCTCTTTGCTTCCAATGGACTAATGCGATGTCAGCAGAAGCTGTTCGCCTTCGGCAATGACTCGCTATCGTGCTGTGCCACCTGGGCTTACTACGCTTAACACCATGCGAATCGATGATTTGGATGGCTCCATGGATGGCATTTTGTGCGATGCGCGCGAAAAGTCCGATGTCAATCACAACAAACATGCCATTGACGATCTGATTGCAATATCCATGGCTCCCCGCGGATGATCTGGACTTTGGAATGGGTCACCCAGCGAAGCTTCGAGACACAGAATTTTGGAACTCGGAGGTATGAGCATCGGAGCTGACCACGCGTTATGTGTGATGTGTTGCCGAACATGGGATAGTTATCGGTATAAAGTTAGGCATCCGTGCCAAGTGGAGCTAAGTGGGTAGGACTCGTAATGGCGGAATGCCAACCCAACGTTGGGATCGCGACACGTGATCTCTGCATGGGGAAGGTCCGAGCGTGTCCTTTCCTCCTATCTCAAACCCACCTTCCTACCCGACGGCCATGTCCATATCATTGCTGCCCAAGGAACTGCGCCTGCAGATTTGGTCGCTTGCATACCACAACGAGCCCCCTCGCCTGGTTGCGCTGGAAACGAAGCCACACGCAGAAAGTCATGACGAAACGCATTTTTGCCCACGGTACTCACCTAGCCCTGCGCCGACTGTGGTAAACATATGTCATGAGTCGCGCGAAGAGGCTCGTTACCAAGCTATCAAAGCGGACCATATCGTGGAGCTGCCGTCGGACATTCCAGGTGCCAGTGGGGGCGAATTCTACTTCCGCATCGATACCGACATCCTATTGATACAGCTGGAAGGGAAGCGCGTGAAGCATTATGACGACTCGCCCGAAGTAGGACTACTGGCTCACTTCAGACGTGCGACGGGCTGCAATCCCGAACAGCTGCAAAAGGTTGCAGTCACCAAAGTAATACTGAACGGGTTTCGAGATGGTAGCCTGTCCAACGTCCTTCGCGAGTTCCCCAAGATCTCGCATATGGTGATGATGCTCACAGAAGACATATGGGAAAAGGATATGGAGAAAGAGCTATTTGTTCGCGCTGCTGCGAGAATAGTGCGCATGTACAAGCTCGATTTGATGAACCAAGCTAGCAGCCAAGGCAAGACATTCAAGCCGCACCCTTTCGACGTGGATTTTGCCAGGCTTCGCCACGGTCAGCTGGATATCGTAGCGAAAGATATCTGGAGAGATTGGAGTGATGGAGGAGATGAATGGGCGACGCTCGATAACTCTGAACCATTCTGGTAGTCTACGGAACATCATGATATATCCGATCACCCTTTTCCGGTAATTGAAGAAAATCCGGCGGCGTGTCTTCCGCTGCCGGCAGCTGGTGCTTCTCTGCCCAATTCCTGATCGCATCAAAGTTCCGACACGTATGGACGGTATTGAAGTCCACAAAGGCTTGCAATGGCTTGTCCGGAGGCTGATACCACACTTGGCCCAGAACGCCATTGTCAACTGTACACATGAGTTGTTGCCGCAAGATGTCGAGACAATGAGCTAGAAATGTGAGTAATATCCCCAGATGTATGCAAGGAAGCCGACTTACTAACGTGGTGCTTCAGAATGTTCGCATCGTTGGAAAATGGGCCAAGCCCTTGCTTCTGGTAGTACTCGAAATTCCAAGAAAGGGACTTTCGCAACAGGTTCTACACATTGTCAACATCCTTCTCGACATAGTGTTCTGGAAGACTTACCAAGCAATGCAGATGGTGCAAGCCTTCCACATGTGCCGGATATCCACCTCCGTATTCCTCCTTGATTTTTACTTGATCAGAGGCAAGACCAGATTTTCTGGCCTCCTCGTTTGGTACTCTCGCGGCATGGTCTAGTCATGGATGTTAAATACTGGAATCTCTGTACATCAGGAGAGCTTACAGTCGACACCCAACTCTTTCCACGCCGCATCTACTTCAGGTCCAGCATCCAGTCGATACGCGTTTGATACCAACAAGGATCCGTTGAACTGGATCTGGTTGTAGGTAACTCCGACATCCTTGATGATCGGAGCTGACTAGTATTAGCAAGACATTCCTCATAAGCAGCTCCATCGACCGTACAATACTGTGAGGTGTGCCTGATGCAAAACGCATCTGCATCGAGTCGTTCCCTTTGAGCTATCCATGCTCCTAGGCAGGCAGAGAGTATAGCTGTGCCGAGGAACGCGGTAGCTATTGCTAGCCATGACCAATGCCGCGATGTTTGTCGCAATGGTCGCAAATCGAGCGAGGCTTCTTCATGATCTGGAAGTAATCTCTCGCAGTCTTCATTCTCTCGATCATGTTCGTAACTTGATCCTTTCTCAATTTCGATGTTCGACATTGCGGCAATGAAGAAGAGATGGAGTTATGCACACGGGGACGAAGGTGAAAGCAAAGGCGAGAGGCATGCCAAATCGAAAAGACGACGATTAGCCATAGTCAAACATTGCGGATGGTGGTCAGTCGCACTCCCAGCTTCTAGCTCTTACCCCGCCTAAGCTGAATACGACACACGATGCACCCCTCCATTCACGATCGCTGGTGGCGTTTTAGGGCTGAGCTGGGACACACAATCACCACGACCTGTCTCGTATACCTTGTCGGAAATAATGGTCATCATCTGCGCTAAACTTCGTTCGAGCAGCTTGCAGCGCGCGTGCCGCATTTTCGATAGCTGGCTTTCGAACTCGATGCACCACCACAAGAATAGATACGGGACTAGAGTTGACGAGCAGAATCAATAGCACGATGCCAGCTACCATTACGAGCGCCACATCGGGTCTTGCGTAATCTACAGTGTAAGATGCGGATCGCAAAGCGTCGAAGCTCTGTGGGGTTGCAGTGACATCTCTTCGACACCGAAGGTCCACTACCAAGGTTCCAAAGCTGACTACCACACCGACCTTAAGTGTATGATGCTAAAGTCGCTCTCAGCTCTCCACAAATAACCGTTTGATTCTGCATAGACAGCTTCATTCGAACAAAACCCTGACTACTCTCCACTCTCTCCCCAGCGCCATCCCGCCCCCCTCTCACTAAGCCTCCGTACTCACGGCTCTGACCGGATCAATCTCAATAGTCAGCCCGCCGCACATACGAGATCTAGTCTGGAATCACGCCACAGAAGAGAGAAGCCAGCGCACGATGTAGCTAAGACACGCGGGGGAGGCATGCGAGTAGGTAAGAGCTAGCTTCAGGTGAGCGAGTAAAGGACCTATGTACATACATATATAAGGATGGTGCTCATTATACATATCTGTCTACAGCAGGACTCAATTCCTACTGCCTACCCATACAAGCCTCTCCTCTCCCTCTTACTCATTAATACCAACTTTCTCTCCCCAACCCCAAACATCAACTATGAAGTCCGTTCTCTCCATCCTCGCTCTCGTAGCATGCGCCCTCGCCGCGCCAGCTGCAGTTGCTCAGGGTAAATACAGCACGTACGGTATGCTATACCCATCATTCTATCGATCTCTCCTCCTCTCGTCCCTCTCCGTCCCTTCCTACCCTCCGTCCTACTAATACCGCAACAAGGCGACTATAAGAACGTGCCTGCACCTGTGGGCGGATACGGCGACTACAAGAACGTCCCCGCCCCCAAGCCAGCAACCTACGGTGATTACAAGAATGTTCCTGCGCCTGCGGGAGGAAACTACGGGACATACAAGGGGTATGCGAAGGAGTAGAAGAGACTTATGGGCTATGAGAGTGTGTAGTATATGGAATTTGCACTAAAGCAGGCTCTCGAGCTGTATTTCAGCCCAGCCTGGGGGCTTATGAATCATGAATCATGGACATCATACATATTTCCCCTCTTCATACCGTAGCAGTGACATCCATACCCTGAACATCTTTCCCATCACAGCTGTCTAGATACACAACATCATCACGCCTCAATCTTAACCCCAGGCCCAATCTCCTTTATCCTACCTTCCAGTCTCGGCGCAATAGCTTTCGTCCAGTTGACCTGGAACTCCGCGCCCTCTAGCTCGTCGCATAGCTTAGGGTTTCCCTTGAGACCAGCAACACGCCACCATTTCCGCATCACACGCCTTATCATCTCGGTCTGCTTATCCGTGAACTGTATCGGGACTCTAGAATCGTACATCGGGCCATCATCTTCGTCTTCATCTTGGTCTGGATCCTCTTCTCCGAGAGTGTCGTGTGTGTTGTCGTCGCGTTGATTTTTCTCACCCAGGTCCTCAACGGGATTGTTGCCACGGGACTGGGTAGGCGAGGTAGGAGAAGGGTCATGGAAGGCATGGCCATGTTTCTGCAAGTTCGTTTGGATAGACGCGAAGCGCGAATTCATGGACTTGCCCCAGCGTTTCCATTTGCCGAGAACTTTCAGGGACATGAAGTATTGGCGCAGGATGGTAGAGATGAGGACGCCGTTTTCTTCCGAGACGATTTCTTTGGCGACGCCACCTTCTTCTTCGATTAGGAGGGATGTGTAGCCATCTGGAAGGGAGTCAGTAAGCATTGTAACCGTATTGATTGAATCTGACGTACCTTTACCGCGGCCCATGTAGCCTCGTGTAGCAAGAACGTACTCGCGCGTCTCGTCTACAGGCTCTTCTCCGATTGTCACGTTTGTTACTCTCGAATGTGGTGGTTTGGAGTAGTCGGCTTCGAAGGTGATGTTGGAGACTTGTGGGAATCTTCCTTCGAGGGCTGGGTAGTTGCTGACGCCGTTCTCCAGTGCTTCTCGTATCGCCTTGCCGGTGACCTTTAGTACTACGACTGGGTCTTCGAATGGGAAGCAGTTGACCAGATCTCTGAGCTTCAGTAGGCCAGGAGGATAGATCTGGTCACCGCGTATTGTTCCAGCGGCCATGATACAGCACTCTGCCGAGTAGTAGTAGCGCATGAGGTCGCAGACGAAATTGCCGATGTTCGATTCCTTTGTCCGCACAGTCGTGAAGCGAGCGTCAAGTGGCGCAGCGGTGTATCCGATCGGCTTGTCTAATCGCTTCCTGATCTCTCGTGTTTGTTCTTCTACCAGCTCCATTGCCTGGGGATCTTGTGGTATGCTGCTGACAATGTCTCGCCGTATGATCTTGAAATCCCATCCCTTGCCTTCGGGCTTCCGCCACGCCTCGACATGGGAGAGCTGTTTGAAGTCGGTGCCTGAACGCAGTACTTGGGTGCCGTTAATCAGGCTGTACGAGTAGTAGTGGTCGTGGCCGCCGAGGATGATGTCAATCAAGCCGCCGCCGCATTGCTTTGCCAGCTTGTTGTCGTTGGGCTCTCGCTGATGCGATACGCATACGATGATCTCTGCACCCTGCTCCTTCAAGCGAGGGATAAGCTCCTTCGCAGTCTCGGACGCGCTCTTATATATGATGTCCGGCGGCAGCGCGTTGATGGTATCGAGCCACTCTCGTTCTGCGAGCCCAATAACACCGACTTTGATGCCGTTGGATGCTGTGAGCATGACCGTCTTCTTCGCGTTTCCGAGTGGGACGCCGTCGCCGAGGGCTGGATCGTGTACGTTTGCGAGGAGCCATGGGAACTTGCATTTGGCTGTGAGGTAGCGGTACTGCTTGACACCAAAGTCAAGGTCGTGGTTCTATTTTGTCGTTAGTTAAACTCGACGTTTGTAAACATCGACGTACATACTCCTACGCAAGAGACGTCTGTGCCAATGTTGTTCAGCACAGGAACCATGTGGCTTCCTAGAATTAGCGTCAGTCTCCTTCGTACCCTCGGGTGATTCAGCTCACTCACCCTTTGTGATACTACTCTCAATGCTTGGATTGAACGCATCTCCAGAGAAAAAGGTCAAGAGCTTTGGTTGGTCTTTGAATCTCTCGTCGTTTCTATAATAATTGACGAGAGTTTGAAATCGAGCGTATCCGCCCACGGGCTCTCTCGACCCCGCTTCTACGTGGTAGACATCATTGTAGTGTAAGAAACGGAGGTCTGGCGGGGCATTTGGCGCGCCGCCTTCTGGCTCGCATATGAGCAGTTCTTCCGCTGAAGGGTGGTCTGTAGGTGCCATGATGAAGTTGGAGTCTATGTCATACGTGTTCCAACGCGGGAGATAGTCGTCGGGGGATTATGGTATCCAAGGCGTTCTTGTCGCGTGTTCGAGCGGTGAGCACGCCCCGACGCTGCTGTGCATCATCGAACGCAGCTAGCGCTTCAGGGTCCAGGCTGAGCTGCATGGCGAGGGCGCGTGGACCAATGACGATGACGTCTTTCTAAGTCGTGAGTGGATCTGCAAGGGGCAGTTTGAGGCTGACGGGTGCCGTACCGCTGCCGCATGGCATGTATGAGGGGTCAGGAAGGACCTCTGGAATGGCGCGCATCAACAACGGTGCTACACGAAGCTCAGGCCACTCCAGATCCCTTGCAACAGGACTCACGAATGCATCTAGGTACTTTGTTATTGAACTACTTGCTCTAATAAATAGAGCAAAGGTAATGCCTCATATACAATAATGTAGCAGCAAAGGCGAGGGCTGTGCTTCTCGATGCCATGTGCTGGACGATGCAAAACGCCAGTGCCCTCCAAAGTGGATATCACCGGTCCAGATATCATGATCATAAGAGAGAAGATGCGCCATTTACCCAAGCCCTGTGGAACAACGCCGCGAAACCCACACAAGAATCCAAAGAAATGCAAACCGCGGTTGGAAGCTCCCTCTACAAAGCATTCCAACCATCCCAGAGATTTAACCTAGCCTTGCCCTTACCCTTCGGGCCTTGCCTAGACCCAGCTCCCGCTGGACCCGTCCCAGAACGCCTTGAACTCCTTCCTAATTCCTATTGCCTACTACTGCCTGGACGACCCCCCTTGGCCTTGGTCTTGGTGTGTGTCTCCTTGCACTCGTCACTGCAGAACCATTTGGTCCGGCCAGTGGGCGGTTTGTCAAGGTTGACGCAAGCAAGATGGAACCACTCACGGGGGCAGTCGTCGTTGTCGCAGGCAATCATGTTGCCATACGACACTTCGTTGCAGTAGCAGTACCGGGGCTCATCGCCGTCTTCTTCCGCTTCCGATTCGGGCTCGGCTTCTACCTCGGCTTCTTGGTATTCCTGTTCTTGTGCGACGGAGCTTGCGGCGGAGGACGGGGGGTTCGATTTCGCGTTGGAAACGGGTTTCATGGCGGGGGAGGCAGTGGCAGTAGTCGGCTGTGTGTTCTTCTTGTGGCCTCGTTTCGACCCGGTGCCTGTCGTGCTGTTGTTCTCGGATGAGGTGTTGGAGTTGGAGTTGCCATTGTTCGCGTTGCGACTGCTGCGGCTTCTCGCCATTGATATCTCTGGGAACGCGCCAATGACAGGTGTCGCAGTCTTTGAAGTGCGACCGGGCCTTGCAGAGGCTGCTGCCGGCGCAGGAGGATCAACCTCCATACTCTCTGGCTCAGGCTGTCCCAAATCTTCCAACTTCATGTTGGATGTGTCAAAGGGCGGCGGGACCTCTGCGCTCTCCTTGGGAGTTGATGCGCCCTTTACCGAGGTATTGTCCCGCACGATCCCAGCAGCCTGCTCAAGCTCTGTAATGACATTGCTACTAGCGGCTTGTTGTACGGAATGAGAAGAGGAGGGGCGCCGTGCCGCAGGAGCCTCTTGGTCTTTGAGCGACGCCACCGAGTTGGCTGTGGAGTTCTTCCGCGCACGTGCAGACAACGGTCGATCCGATGCACCGGCAATTGCTTTGTTGATGGCAAAATTGGCGGCCAGGGGGGACGATGCCATTGGGGGCGAATACGGCGGAAGCGGGTTCTTGCGTTGCGCAGGCACGGGAGCGGCACGCGGTTTGCGCTTCGCTGCGGCGCTCTCTGGACCTGGGGTACCCCGTGGGCTTGAGCCACCTCGTACGCCGTTGCTGGTAGCTTTCAGAGCATTGCTTATTGATCGCTCCATGGCCGGGGCAGCTGGTGCCGCTGCAGCGAGGGCCTTTTCGGTCTTCTTTCGCTTGCCGTGCGGACCTGCGCCATTGCTCGAGATGCCCAACCCGAGGTTCCTGGTGTCTGGCCCTGCTGTCTCTGCGGGCATGGGCTTCCTCTTCTGTGGCTTCTTGGCGGGTCGGTCGTCGAAGTCGGAATCGACCTGGTGATGACGACTGCGCTTGTTGGCCTGCATGGCTTCGCGTCTGGCCTCGCTCTTCGCCGCGATTGAGTCGACGTCATGCACATGCTGGGCTGCCGCGGCCAGATTGTTCGCCGCAGCCACCTCGCGCCGTTGTCGCTCGTGGTTTTGGCCGCCCTTTTTCTTCTCCTCCTTGTCCGCGTATGCCCAGTGGGTGAGGCTGCCGTATCGCGCTTCGTCGCTAATTTCGCCGTCGAGCTGGGAGAAGGAGTGGTGCATGCGCATAAGGCCCTTGTCTTTGGTGGCTTTGGCGCCCTGGAGGACTACCAGCTTCTCGTCGAGCGTGGGGAGCATGTTCGCGATGAGCATTCTGAGGCGAAAGAAGAGCTGGCGCTTCTGGATCGCTGCCTGCTCCTCGGGGGAGAGGCTGTCGGGGTTGGATGGGTTGAGCTGCGAATAGTGAGCCTGGGGTAATGGCGTGCGCTCAAACAAGAACGTACATTGGTATTGTTTTCGGACGCTGTAGAGGCCTGTTCTACAGCCGCCAGCTGCGCCTTGGTGGTGACGGGCTGCTGGGCGATCTCGTCAAGCAGCTCCGTGAGCATCTGCTCTGGGTCGTGGAGTTTCGCCTCGACTTCCTTGAACATGGAGAAGTGCTTGATTATCTCCTTCGGGAATGCGTCGACGGCGCCTGTAAAGTGTGTGAGGGCGGGCAGGAAGCCGGGCGCGCTGTTGGAAGCCTCGGGCGTCTGCTCCATCCCGCTGGCGGCGAGCCGGCCGGCGAAGGTGCGCGCATAGTAGTTGGTAGGTCGGACCGTGGCCCTCCCTTGTCTCGTAGACGTTCGAGTGCCTGTGGTCGGCGGCATGGTGGCTGTGAGGGCGCTCCGTGGGTTGCAGGGCGAGGAAAGTGGCCGCGGACGCGCTCAGCTCAGGATGCAGTGTGTAGAAAGAAGTTGCGTGGTAGGAATGACGTGTAGGCGCATCTCAAGCGATAAACAGTAGTTTGCTGGCGTGTCCCGCGATTTGCCTGTGGGTGCCGTGCAGCGTGACGATGCGCAGAACAGGAGCTCCTCACTACCACTTGACGCTACAAGCGCGAAAGACGCTAGGCACTGTCTGTTGACGGAATGTGCACGTGATTTGCGTTATCGGCGGTAGCTTGCCCGATAGTGACATAAGCCATCGTGCCATCAGCCTCCCACCATCACCACCCTCGAGTTTATCCGTCTCCCCTTCCCCAGCCACACGGGGTACACGGAGCTACCATGCTCCCGCTACTGACCAGATAAGACACCCACAACAAACTTTCTTTCATCGTTACTTTACTCTACGCGCCGGCCGTGTTGGTACTTGCCGCAGTCGTCCGCGTGACATGGTCCGCTATCCTCTACGTGGAAATCCCTTTCGTAACCGTCCGTCCCATATCGGTTCAGATCGCATCGGCATCGCTGAGGTATGCAACGGGACATACGCAGTCGTGTTACTTTGGATAATTTTTTCGAAGTTCGAAGTCCCGGAGATAAATGTCGAATAGTAACACAAAGACTCAGCCTCATGCACGCTTTTGGCCCCGATCCGCGGTTCGCCCCGTATTTCTCCAAAGGCACAAGTCCAAAGAGTGCAAAAGAACTAGTACTATTTCCACTATATTTAGGAGTATCCACCAATTGAGTAACTTCCCATAGCCGCCGTCGGAATGCGACCTATAGCAGCTTGGAATCCTTCGCGGCGTAGTCAGTTGGGTTCGGTCCGGAGATCGTAGTGGAGGAGCATTGCCGGCCTTAAGCCTCAGACGTATACGGTATTTCGCCAGGCACATCAGAGTTGCGTATTCTGGATTGGCTGGATCGCATAAGTGTTTGATCACTAGTTCTCGACACAAGCGCTGCGCGGTTACGACCTCGGAACCTTGGAAGGCACTAAACTTATCAAAACCTAGACAACAGGGAACTAGAACGGGAACGGGAACCAACTCATGCCACGCCGTAGATGCTCGTTTACATCTACCCTTCGGCAAGTAAGTCTCTTCACAAGGGTCGGGCTGGCGAACTGTTGGCACGAGCCCTGATTGTCGACTCTGAGCTCTTAGACGTACACCATCGCTGTTGGGTCGGTTAACAGTCACTTGGGGGCCGTCATAGATGCGTGGAGGATTCGTTTGACTCAATCGTGTTCGAACTTCCATGTCACGTCTTGAGACTTCATTCCTAGGCTTCAATCACCGTATGCGTGACTCCATTCCTCTCACTCCCTCACTTCATTCAACCCTACTCGAAGGTTTGTCTGGTTCGTATTCTGTCAATGTGGGTACTGTAACAACATTCCGCGGGCCTACTCTGAGTGTAAATCATCCTTCAGTAGCGGCACAGCTTCAACATTGCCTAGTTGCCACTCGGGTTGGCGATTGCGGCGATTGTTTCATCTTCCCGACCATTCCATGATTAATATCTTCAAGTGTTGGACTCACAAGGGTCGCGATCTCGAGGCGTCATACGCGGCTCGAAGAAAAGGCTGGCCAGGGCTTGAACAAACGATTGTCTTGGCAGGGACGTGTATCGCGAGTCTCACGGGCTCACCATTGGCCCAAGTTACCAGGCAGATGGCAGTTCAGCGGGGCTCAAGCGGTCGAGCGGCCTCGGGCCGCAGTGCGTTGCATTGTACGACGGCACATGTGAATCACGGACAATAGTCAGGGACGTGGTTGAGTCCGTCCTGAGGTGACGGCGGGTTGCTCAGGCGGTCTGTTCAAACAGTAAAAATTGGTCACTTGAGAGTCACCTTCACTTCCCATCGGCCTGCCGCGATTGCACCGCCGCCTCCCACCCTTTCTCCCACTTATAACCCGCCTCCGCTCACCTCCCTCGAGACTTCCTTAACAACAAACTGAACTCTCGTCAACAGCAGTGCAGCCGACCGTCCTTCAACAGTCGTCCCTCTACTAGTAATATATCTACCCACGGACTCAGTCAACATGTCCACCGACTACATGATCAAGACCCCCGACACCGCCGCTGGCGCTACCTTTACGCCTGAGATCACTCAAGCCGAGAACATTCGCAACAAGATGTCTGTCGACAACCTCGTCGAGAGCCCGAGTGATTCTCCTGACATCACCTCGGCGCTCATAATTGCACCACCTTCCACTCCCAAGTCGACCAAGGAAGAGCCTTCATCGCCCACTGTCAAGACTCCTGACACCGTCATGACCGACCTCGTAAGTGCAAAGCCCCCCATCCGCACGCATCTCGCGCGATGTGCGGAGTCACCACTCCACCATTGAATTCACAGACTGACCGAGTATCAACTGAGTAAAGGCCGAGCCCGACGTCTCTGGTGATGAGTCTCTCGACGACGGCGAAGATGTACCCGACTCACAGCGCGAGTTCCTCTGCATGAACGACGAGCACACTCGCTGCATGACTGGCCAGTACACCAAGGACCTGTCGCGCAAGGTCATCTCCGACCACTTTGGCCGCAACAAGGCGTGTACCCGCGACGTCACCGACTGGCCTCTGTTCTGCCGCAAGCACTACCAGCGCGCGACCTACAACAAGACCAAGTGGCAGATCCGCAAAGTGCAGCTCATCCTCCGCCAGTTCGAGGTAATCGAGAAGCAGTTCCCAGGCACCACCTACGACATCGCTTTCAAGAAGTCCGAAGAAGCGCGTCTAAACCACTACTCCCGTCAAGTCGCCGCCGGAGCCAAGAATGATCAAGCTGAGAAGAGTGTGCACCCCAAGATCGGCAAGCACTTCGAGGCGCCCATCGACGTCCTCCGCGAGCTAGACCAGTGGCTCGGCTTCAACAAGACGTACGCAGAAGTCAAGAAGATCGTCGATGTCATCCTCCAGATGCTCGAGGAGAAGGAGACCGAACAAGTTCCGTCCATCGAGTTCCTCCCCAAGCTCCCTGGCAAGACTCCGTCGCCCAAGAAGACCCCAGCCAAAGCCCGCACACCCAAGTCGCCCAAGTCACCCAAGTCACCCGCCAAGTCACCCAAGACATCTACCCGCGTCTCCAACAAGGGTTCCGTCAAGAAGACTTCAGCAAAGGCCTAGTTCTACCATAGCGTCGCTGCGCCCAGCATCGCGACCACCGTCGCATCATGTCACTCCTTCATCCCATTGCCATTTGCTTTCACGGTCTCTCAGCGGTTGAACTACCGACACTCTAATATTCCTTTGAGTGTCCTGGCAAAATGCACGCACTACTACCATCTTCACTATGTTCACAGCATCTGCAATTTTCACTCTTTCGATTCACATGTCTGGCACCATCACGACTGTCTTCGCACACGCTATATGCTGTCGCCCCTCATGTATCAGCGTTTCCAACGCCAGACACAAGACTGTTCGTATGGGCGATGGCCGAACATGTACTTACTCACTCACGGCATGGGTGTTCTTTTTACTTCTATACCCTCATCTTACGATGGCGACTTGTCTTGTCTTGTCTCTTGCATTATA
>Ga0265797_10002871_pt1 | contig 28433 bp, 18 predicted proteins | sample P2T30metagenome_FD_192433 | JGI IMG/M metagenome (GOLD analysis project Ga0265797, IMG submission 192433) | Plant litter microbial communities from East Loma Ridge, Irvine, California - P2 T30 | ecosystem: Environmental > Terrestrial > Plant litter > Unclassified | place: USA: California...
CTACACCATCCGCGCCAAGGCGCTGGTGAATGCCGCGGGCCCATGGGTGGCCCGGTTCATTCGTGAAGACCTGAAGCTGGCCTCGCCCTATGGCATCCGCCTGATTCAGGGCAGCCACCTGATCGTGCCGCGCCTGTATGAAGGTGAGCATGCCTACATCTTGCAGAACACCGATCAGCGCATTGTTTTCGCGATCCCTTACCTCGACCGTTTCACCATCATCGGCACCACCGATCGCGAGTACACCGGGGACCCGTCCAAGGTGGCGATCACTTCCGAGGAAACGAACTACATCCTCAAGGTGGTCAACGACCACTTCAAGCACCAGCTTACCGTCGACGACGTGGTACGCACGTATTCCGGGGTTCGCCCGCTTTGCAATGACGAATCCGATAACCCTTCGGCCATCACCCGTGACTACACCCTGGCGCTTACCCAAGAGCCAGGCCAGGCACCCTTGCTGTCGGTATTTGGCGGCAAGCTCACCACCTACCGCAAGCTGGCCGAGTCGGCGATGGTTCAGCTCAAGCCCTTCTTCCCGCAAATGGGCGCGAGCTGGACAGCCCGTTCCCCGCTGCCCGGTGGCGAAGGCATGAGCACGCCTCAAGCGCTGGCGGCGGAACTCACCGCCCGCGCGCCATGGTTGCCCGCCGACCTGGCGGCCCGCTGGTCCGTAACGTATGGCGCCCGCAGCTGGAAACTCATCGAAGGGTGCGCTCGCCTCTCCGACCTGGGCCAGGCGTTTGGCGAGAACCTGTACAGCGCCGAAGTGGATTACCTGGTAGGCGAAGAGTGGGCGCGCTCCGCTGAAGACATCCTGTGGCGCAGAACCAAGCTGGGCCTGTTCCTTGATGATGCCGCGCGCCAGGCACTTGAGGCGTACCTGTCCCAGGCTGTCGCCAGTAACGGCAACCACCGCGCCGCCTGAGTTCCCCGGACGGCCGTTCGGCATCGCTCGCGCGCCAGGCATTGGCGCGCGGGGGCGCCTGTGGTGAAATGGCGGCCCGCTTGCCGCTACTGCCCTCTCCTGCCGTGACCACTCCCTTCATTCGCCGGTGGGTGATATTTCCACTGGCCGCGCTGGCCATCCCGGGTATCGGCCTGGCCGGCTACCTCCTGAGTGAAGCCATTGGCTTGCGTACTCAAGCCGAGACAGGTGCTCGACAGCTCGAACTTCACGCCCGCGCCGTCGAAAGCGAACTCGACAAGTACACTTACCTGCCCAGCCTGTTGGAACTCGACCGTGGCGTGCGCGATTTGCTTGCCAGGCCAGCCACTGAAGCACAAGACACCGTCAGCGACTACCTCACTGGCCTGCAGGCACGCAGCGGTAGCCGCGCGATCTTCCTGATGAACCTTCAAGGCCGCGTCATCGCCAGCAGCAACTGGCGCGATCCAGACAGCTTCATTGGTGAAGACCTGGCGTTTCGCCCCTACTTCAAGGACGCGGCTCAGGGCCGCCCGGGGCGCTACTACGGCGTGGGCAGCACTACAGGCGAAGCGGGGTACTTCCTGGCCCATGGCTTGCGGGACCATGGCGAGTTGATCGGCGTGGCCGTGGTCAAGGTGCGCCTCGACGCGCTCGAGGCCCGCTGGCAGCGAGCCCGGCTGGAAGCCTTTGTAAGCGACGAAAACGGCATCATCATTCTCTCCAGCGACGCCACCCGTCGGCTCAAATCCCTGGCGCCGCTGGATGCCGAGCACCGCGAGCGCCTGGCCCGCAGCCTTCAGTATTACTGGGCGCCGCTGAGCGAGTTGCAACCGCTCGAACGCGAGCCGCTGGGGGCGGGTGTGGAGCGGCTGACGCTGGGCCGCGACGACGGCGACGGCAAGGTGCGGCCCGCCCGCTATCTGGCCCAAAGCCTGCCCATCACCGATACACGCTGGCAAATGACACTGCTCACCCCACTGAAGGACCAGCGCCGCGAATCGGTGATTCACGGCATCCTGGCAGCGGTGGCCTTCGCGTTGCTGGCGATCCTGCTCATTGCCCGTAACGAGCGGCGAAAGGTCATTGCCGCCCGCCTGGCCGCGCGGGAGGCACTGGAAGCCGCCAACAGCTTGCTGGAAAAGCGCATCGCCGAGCGCACCCAGGATTTGCGCAACAGCAACGAACGGCTCAAGGAGCAGATCCGCGAGCGCCGTCAGGCTGAACAAACTCTCAGGCGCGCGCAAGATGACCTGGTGAAGGCTGGCAAACTCGCGGCGATCGGGCAGATGTCCACCAGCATCGCCCATGAGCTCAATCAACCTCTGGCCGCGCTGCGTACACTGTCAGGCAACACGATACGTTTCCTGGAGCGTGGCCGGCTCGACGTTGCCAGTACCAACTTGCGTACCATCAACGATCTGGTCGACCGCCTCGGCCGGATCATCGCCAGCCTGCGGGCCTTCGCCAGGGGCGGCGAGCACAGCGGGCGAGCCCAGGTTAGCAGCGCCGTGGAGGCTGCGCTGGGGGTGCTGGAGCAACGGTTGCAGGCTCGGCCACTGGAGCTTGCCTGCGAAGTGGCCCCGGTAGAGGTTGGCATTGACCAGACCCGCCTGGAGCAGATCCTGATCAACCTGCTAGGCAACGCGCTGGATGCGCTGGAAGGCTCGGCGGCCCCTCGGATAACGGTCACCGGGCAGGTGGTTGAAGACGGTTACCAGCTCACTGTGAGCGATAATGGCCCTGGCATCGATGCTTCCAGCCGCGCGCACCTGTTCGAACCCTTCTTCACCACCAAGCCCGGGGAGCACGGCCTGGGCCTGGGGCTTACGCTTTCGGCTCAACTGGCGGCCGCCGCGGGTGGCCAACTGGGCGTAGACACCCGCGTGACATCCGGCGCCGGCTTTATCCTCACCCTACCCTTGTATGAGCCCCGCATCGGGAGTGTCGTTTCATGAACCCCGCCATGAGCGTATTGATCGTCGAGGATGATCCCCATGTACTGCTCGGCTGCCAGCAGGCGCTGGGGCTTGAAGACATCCCCAGCGAAGGCGTGGCCAGCGCGGAGTTGGCGCTGTCGCGGATCGCGGCTGGCTTCCCCGGGGTAGTGATAAGCGACATCCGCCTACCCGGCATGGATGGCCTGCAGTTGTTGGCGCGCTTGAAGGCCTTGGACGCCAGCTTGCCCGTGGTACTGATTACCGGGCATGGGGATGTCCCGCTCGCGGTAAGCGCCATGCGCCAGGGTGCCTACGATTTCATGGAAAAGCCCTTTTCTCCCGAGCGGCTGGTGGACGTTGCGCGGCGAGCCCTGGAGCAACGCGCGCTGGCGCTGGAAGTGTCGTCCTTACGCCGGCAGTTGGCCAACCGCGATGGGCTGGACCAGCGCTTGATCGGGGGCTCCCCCGCGATGAAACGCCTGCGCGAGACCATCGCCAACGTAGCCGACACCTCCGCCAACGTGTTGATCGTGGGCGAAACAGGCACAGGAAAAGAACTGGTCGCCCGTTGCCTGCATGACTTCAGCCGTCGCCACGGGCGCGCTTTCGTGGCGATCAATTGCGGCGCCCTGCCTGAGCCAATGTTCGAAAGTGAAATCTTCGGTCACGAACCCAATGCCTTTGGCGGTGCGGTGGCGCAGCGCGTCGGCAAGGTTGAACACGCCAGTGGCGGCACGCTCTTCCTGGATGAAGTGGAAAGCATGCCCGACCCGTTGCAGTTGAAAATGCTGAGGGTATTGCAGGAACGAACTTTGGAGCGCCTTGGCTCCAACGAGCCCATCGAGGTGGACATTCGGGTGGTGGCCGCGAGCAAGGCCGACCTGGCCCACGGCAGCCATGAAGGGCACCTTCGCAGCGATTTCTTCTACCGGCTCAACGTGGTTACCCTGGCCCTGCCTCCGCTGCGCGAGCGCCGCGAGGACATACCCGAGCTGTTCGACCACTTCGCGCGCCAGGCCGCGCTGCGGTTCGATCGGGACGTGCCCGCCGCGCAGGCTACGACCTATTCGGCATTGGCCGCTCATGCATGGCCCGGCAATGTGCGGGAATTGCGTAACGTGGCCGAGCGCTACGCGTTGGGGCTACCGCTGTTCAAGGAAGGCCACGCCCAGGCGCCCCGGCTGAGCTTCGCCGATGCCGTGGAAGCCTTCGAGCGCGGCTTGCTGGAGGAAGCGCTGGCCGCCAATGGCGGCAACCTGAGCCAGGCCAGCCAGGCGCTGGGCATGGCCAAGACCACCCTGTTCGACAAGGTCAAGAAATACCGCCTTGGCGAGGTCAGCCGAAACGCAAGCCTTAAGTAACACCCTGGCTGACATCATCTGGATCAAATGCAGGCTCCCTTAACGAATGGAGCCCGCTTATGCCTACCCCTTCCACCCCCAATTCCACGCTGTTGGGCGAAACCTTCACGTTCACCTCACCGTTCAGCGAAGCCTCGATACCCGTGCCGCCTTTCCTCTGGCAAAGGGTCGATGAATGGGAAGCACTGATCGAGCAGCAACTTCAGCGCCAGCTGAGCGGCGAGGCACCCTCAGCCTGGGATGATCTCGTCGCGGCCTGCGGTTCACTCGAAAACATCCACGAGCAAAGCCGCGAAAAGATCGACCAGCTATTGGCCGCCGGGCGCATGTCTACCGCAGCCGCCCGGGCATACGGCGAAACTCACCTGGCCGCCGCTGTCGCCGAGGCGCGGGTTCAGGCCCTGCTCGGCACACTCACCAGTACCGAATTGGCGGCAATCACGGCCTGCCTGCAACCTTTGATCGAAGGCCAGGAGGCACCCCAGGCGTACCTGCTCGGTGGCATAGCGCTCGCGGATGGCGAGCAACGGGAAACCTGGCCGGGCGCGTTCACCGTGACGACGCTGACTGCGTTGACCACGTTCACCGAAGCGCCCCGGGTATTGCTGTACCGCTTCGGGGCGCAGGGGGGATGGAGCGCACACGCAACCAGCCGGGACCTGCTTGAGGCACTGGCAGGAGCACTCGCCGCCGCGCTGCCGCAAAGGGTGATAATGACGCATAGCTTCGGGCGCGCTATCGACAGCGCCCTGCGCGCTCAGCTAAAAGCCCTTCAAGCCCTTCGAGGCACGCTGCTGACACAGAACGCCGAGAGCCGCGAGCGAGCATTGATCGAGGCGCTGGATACGTTGGCCACCCCACTGAATCCGCCCCGGGCGTTGGCTTTGGTGCGGGTAGAAGAGCGGCACCGCTCGCTGAGCCTGGCCAGAAAAGCGGACACTTGGTTGTCGTCTGTGGCTGAACAAGTACGCAGCACGCTGTCCACGCTTATCACCGACTACACGTCGGCCCTCGTGGCCAGCGAGCAGCTGCTGCGGCGCGATCTGCCAACCCGGGAACACTATGTGCGCCAGCGCGTGCGCGAGCGGCTGGTGAACGATTTCGGCTTGACGGCCCCTTGTCGGGTACGCCTCAAGCTACCGGCTTACGTGGAATCCGCTACGCAATTGATCGGCGAATCCGGGGCACCTGGCACCCCTCTACGGCGTGTCCCACGCCCATCGCGCCAAACAGAAACACTACCTCTTGAGCAATTGGCCCTCGAACAGCCAGACGAGGCGATGGAGGATCGGCTTCAGTTTCTGGAGGTCGAGGTTACGCCTTCCTACCATCCTCAGGCCCAAGACCTTAAGGCTGGCATTACCTTGGCCTGGCTGCGGCAAACACTGCCAGCGCTCGATGCCGCCGGGGGCTATGAACGGTTGTTGGCCGATGTACATCTGCGCGCCGGCAAGTTCGACGAGCAGGGCGACCAGGTTGGGGTACTGCGGCGCCCTTACGAATTGATGCTGGAAATACAGGCCCACCTGGCGCGACACAACGGCGGGCTCGACGCGCTAGGCCTGCGCATGGTTCAGGTTGCCTCGAATGCCGCCACGCCCGACGCGTGGAAACCGGACACACTTGACCTGGTCATGCGCCCGGTCGCGATGACGCTGTTCGACCCAGACACCCAAAGCGGCGGCAGCACGCTGGGCGGCGTCGTGCTGCTCCAGGAGAGGCAGAGCGACACCACTGTGCTCTACCTTCCCCAAGCGCCGAATGGCCGCGGCTTGAGCCAGTACTCAAGCCTGCGCGTGGCGATCGAAGCCTTGCAGACGATGTTCATCGACGAACGTATGCGCCGCTATCTGTGTGAACGTGCGCTGGAAGGCGATCCGCGCTGGCTGGAGAGCCAGGTGAACCAGGGCCTGGTCCGAGGTTTCCGAAAATTGGTTGAGCCCCGCGATCCTTGGCCCTCCAATCAGTCCTTGGCCGCCAATCAATTCCTCGCTGAGCTGGGATTGAGCATTACCGCGCACCGAAGAAGCTCGACCTCCAACGCCGACCGGGTATTCAGCGATGCTTTGGCCAGCCGCGAGCACGCAGTGCGCTGGATTCGCTTCGCGATCGGATTTGTACCCGTGCTAGGCAGCGTGGTCGCGCTTGTGGACGCGATCGAAGCCGGTATCGCCGCCGGCCACGCCTTCGCCGAGGGGGATAGTGTGCGAGGCATCGAGGCCGTGCAATCGGTACTGATGTGCCTTGTGGATGTACTATTTGATTTCGCGCCGGCCGGCTTGGCTGCGAGCGCCAGTTCGGCAAGCCTGGTGGCGACCACCAAGGCCCGGCAACTTCGCCAGGGCTTGCAGGGCGCGGGTCGGCTGCGCCGCTTGGCGGGTTGGAACGCGCGCCGCGCCGACGAAGCCTTCGCGGGCTACGAAGCGAGCGTCACGCTCACCTCGCGCCCGGGTACCGAAGGCAAATGGCGGGGGGTGTATCAAGAGCCTGAAGGAAATTATATCGCCCGGGGAAGTGGAGCCTACGCCGTGGAGTGGGACGACGCGTATCACACCTGGCGCCTGGCGGGCACCCGTATCCGCAGCTACCGCCAGCCCATCGCCCTGGACGAAAGCGGGCACTGGCAAACCCATGGGCAGCTCTACGGCAGCCTCATCGACGGCGGCTTGCAGGGGGGAGGTGGTGCTCAGAGCTACCTGGCCGACCGCCTTGACCCCGTGTGGCCGGATGCCCTGCGCCGCCTGCTGCCGCGTTGGTGGACCGACGCGCATTTTCGGCGCCAGCAGCGGCTCACAAGCGAGCGCCACGCTCGCATGACCACGTACGCCGAAGAGGACCGCGCTTTGTACCAGGCCCGGGACACCTACCGGGCCAATCGTGGCACGGCAGATAGCGCCAGGCACGGTAAAGCCGTGGTGGAGGCGTCAGATCGGGTGATTGCTTCGGCCACGAGCCTTTATGAAACGCTGGAAGAGATCCGTGCCCTTACGCGGGGCCGGCGCTATGCCGAAAGTGGGCTGGATCAAAGCCGAAGCGCGGCCACCATCTGTTCCAGGTCTCACTTGCAGATCGAGGTAGCCTATGTTGAAAGTGAGCGCCTCGCGGACCTCGCCCTGGCTCAACGCGATGAATTGAATGAGCTGATCGCAACACTTCGTGAAGCTCAGACCTTGACAGCCGCGGACATTGCCCAGGTGGTGGATCAAGCCAAAGTTATTCGGGAAACCCTGAGCAAGGTCTTCGATCACTACAATCAGATCGACAGCAGTATGGAACGGGTGCAGCAGTGGCAGCGTCGGGTGACCTCCGCCGAGCACCGAAGCCAACTGCAACCCGACACCGAGCGCTTCCAGCAAATGTTTTCGCAACGCCGGGTAATACTGCTGCGCACCGGCCTGCTACTCGACCTCGCTCCTAACAACAATTTGCGGTTCGCTTCGTGGCGGGACATGCGACGCCTCTATACTCCGCCCCGAGAGCGGTTCGACCGCGCGGCGCAGTCCCTGCTCGGCGCGGATGCGATCAACCTTCGCCCTGAACAGCGGCAACGGCTGCAGCGCCAATTCCATGACTGCAGCCAGGCACTGCTTCGAACGGTCCGGCGGCTGACCCTCAGCTACCCTGAGCAATTCGAGGGGGTGTATGCCGAGCGGCTACTGGACGAGCTGCAACGTGCTCACGACCACGCCCACGTCTCCCCTATACAACCTCCCCGTGCCCCAGGGCGCAGCCGGCCTCGAACATTCGAAGCCGATGGCTTGTTGCTCATCGGTGAGCCGGTGGATGGCAAGCGCAATGTCCTGGCCATCGGAAAGGTCGATAACCGGCGCGAATTCTGGCAGCAGACCAAAGCCGGCGATTGGGCGCCGGTCGACCCGCCAGCGCGCCCCACCGCGCCACCGCTTGCAGAACTCGCCAGGCATGCCGAAGCGCGGCTGGGCGAACTCACAGCCATTCGCGAACGCTTTCAGCGCTTTGCACGGCGCCCCACGCAGGCAGCCGACCTTGAAGACCTCTACGTGGGCGAAAGCCAAGATCTGCAATGGCACGCCGAGCGGTTGCGAAGCGCGGACAGCGAGCATCGGCATGACGCGCTGCTCGAGCGCTTGCGGGCGCAAGCCGATGCCCTGCGCGACGAGGGCCGACGTGTGCGCATCGCGCACTGCAAGGCCTCCACCAAACCTACCGGCGGGCAGCTGGAATACCTGTACAACGCCGGGGTGATCGACATCCGAAAGGTAGGCGACCTTCAGCCTTCAGGCACCACGCTACGCACCCGTGACTGGCTGCAGGAGTACGAGATCGTGGACCGTGAAAGCGATGCCGTGTTGTCCTATGCCCACTTCCATTACAGCAAGGCGCAACCCCGATTCGCGGACTTCGAAGCCGCGCACCTGAAGAGCCCCGGCCAGCGCTACTTGTCGGCGACGGACGCGGGCGAACCCGCCATATGGCGGGGTGAAATCAGCCGCCAGTTGGCCCAGCGCTTGTTCGAGCCACTGTTCAGGTAATCACGCGCGCGCCACGGTCTGCGTGGCGCGCCTTCCCATCGACAACCCGTGCAACATGAGCCAAACTCATTCGCCCGCGATTCATACCGAAAGCCGCTCATGGTGCACAGTGCTCGAAATACGCCATCTCAAAACCCTCCAAGCCCTACGCGAGGCAGATAGCCTGGTCGAAGCCGCCGAACGCTTGCACCTGACCCAGTCAGCGCTTTCGCACCAGTTCAAGGAACTGGAAGATCGCCTTGGCATGACCCTTTTCGTGCGCAAGACCAAACCGGTGCGTTTCACCAGCGCCGGGCTGCGCTTGTTGCAACTTGCTGACGCCACACTTCCGCTCATGCGCGCGGCCGAACGGGACATGGCGCGCCTGGCCGGCGGCACAGCAGGGCGTTTGCACATGGCCATCGAATGCCATAGCTGCTTCCAATGGCTGATGCCAACCATCGACCAGTTCCGTGACGCCTGGCCGGAAGTGGAGCTGGACCTGGCCTCCGGGTTCGCCTTCGCGCCACTGCCCGCGTTGGCAAGGGGAGACCTGGATCTGGTCGTCACCTCGGACCCCGTCGACCTGGCTGGCATCACTTATGTACCGCTGTTTACCTACGAAGCCATGCTTGCCGTGGGCAATCAACACCCATTGGCGGGCAAGCCGTGGATCGAGCCTGAAGACCTGCTTGATCAGACCCTGATCACATACCCGGTCGAGCGCGAGCGGCTGGATATCTTCACACGCTTCCTGGAACCGGCCGACATCGAGCCGGCGGCGGTGCGCACGGCTGAGTTGTCAGTGATGATGATGCAACTGGTAGCCAGTGGGCGCGGCGTGTGTGGCATGCCCCATTGGGCGCTGCACGAATACAGCGCTCGCGGCTACGTGAAAGCGCGTCGCCTCGGCGAAAAAGGCTTGTACGCCACGCTATATGCGGCGATCCGTACCGACATGCTGGATGCGCCGTTCATGCGGGACTTCCTGCTCACCGCCAAGGACACCTCCTTCGCCACGCTCGATGGCGTAAGCGCGGTACGCTAAAGGCACGCTGGTCGGGGGGCGGGTGCTCAAGCTTGCAAGCCAGCGGCGGCAGCCCCATAAATGAGGCATGAACCTGCCTCCTTCAGACCTCGTCCCCGATAGCATCCTGGACGCCTTCCACCCTGCCGTTCAGCGTTGGTTCGGCCAAAGCTTTCCGGCGATGACTCCGGCTCAGGCCGCGGCATGGCCGTTGATCCGCGCGGGCCGCTCCACCCTGGTCGCCGCCCCCACGGGCTCGGGCAAAACCCTCACGGCGTTCCTGGCGGTACTCGATGAGCTGGTCCATCGGGCCCTTACGCCAGAGGGGCTGCCAGAACAAACCCTGGTGGTTTACGTCTCGCCGCTCAAGGCGTTGTCCAACGACATCCAGATCAACCTTCAGCGCCCACTCGCCGGGATCAGTGAACACATGGAGGCGATGGGGCTGCCGCCGTTGCGCCTGCGAACGGCGGTGCGTACAGGCGATACCCCGCAAAAGGAACGCGCGGCCATGCGCCGCCAGGCACCGCACATTCTGGTGACCACGCCGGAATCCTTGTATGTGCTGCTCGGCTCGGATGGCGGCCGCGCCCTGCTGAGCGGCGTGAACACGGTGATTGTGGATGAAATTCATGCCGTGGCCGATAGCAAGCGTGGCAGCCATCTGGCCTTGAGCCTGGAACGGCTTCAAGCGCTGAGCGACACGCCGCTGCGCCGCATAGGGCTTTCCGCTACCCAAAAGCCTATTGAGCGGGTCGCGGCGTTTCTGGTAGGCCACGAGCGCACCTGCGAAATCGTCGACGTAGGCCATGCCCGCCCCCGCGATCTGGCCCTTGAAGTACCGCCCGTGCCGCTTGGAGCGGTGATGGCCAATGACGTCTGGGAACTGGTCTATGACCGTCTCGCGGCGTTGGCGAAAGACCACCGCACCACCTTGATATTCGTCAATACCCGCCGCCTCGCCGAGCGCCTTACACGCCACCTCAGCGAACGCCTCAGCCGCGAGGAAGTGGCGGCTCACCACGGTAGCCTGGCGCGTGAGCAACGGCTGAGCGCTGAACAACGTTTGAAAAACGGCGAGCTTCGGGTGCTGGTGGCCACGGCTTCGCTGGAACTGGGCATCGACATCGGCGAGGTGGAGTTGGTGTGCCAGATCGGCTCGCCGCGCTCTATCGCCTCTTTTTTGCAGCGCGTGGGCCGGTCGGGGCACCAGGTCGGCGGCACGCCGAAAGGGCGACTGTTCGCCATTTCACGCGACGACTTGATCGAGTGCGCCGCGCTGCTCGACTGCGTGCGCCGGGGCGAGCTGGACGAATTGAAAATGCCCCGCGCGCCGCTGGACGTGCTGGCGCAACAGATCGTGGCCGAAGTGAGCTGCCGTGAGTGGGACGAGAACGCCCTGTTTGCCTTGTTCCGTCGAGCGCAGCCTTATGCCGAGCTGGCTGAAGCCGATTACCGCGAACTGCTCGCTACGCTGGCCGAAGGCTATAACACCCGCCAGGGCTTGCGCAGCGCTTACCTGCACCGGGACGCGGTAAGCGCAACCCTGCGCGGGCGACGTGGCAGCAAACTCACCGCCGTCACCAGCGGCGGGACCATTCCGGATAACGCCGATTACAACGTGGTGCTCGAGCCTCAGGGCCTGAACATCGGCAGCGTGAACGAAGACTTTGCGGTGGAAAGCCTGGCCGGTGATGTCTTCCAGTTGGGCAATGCGTCCTACCGGATCATCCGCGTGGAAGGTGGCCGGGTTCGGGTTGAAGACGCCAAGGGCATGCCGCCCAACATTCCCTTCTGGCTAGGTGAAGCGCCTGGCCGCAGCGACGAGCTTTCCAGTTCCGTCGCGCGGCTGCAGGGAACGCTCGACGAGCGCCTGGCCGCCAGCGAGGGCCAGCATGCCCCCGTGGCCGCCTGGCTGACCGAAGAGTTGCGGCTGGACACGGCCAGCGCCGAGCAGTTGATGGATTATCTGGGGCGGACCCGCCAGACGCTGGGCGCGCTCCCGTCCCAGGATACGCTGGTGATGGAGCGTTTTTTCGACGAATCAGGCGGCACTCAGCTGGTGATCCATTCGCCCTTCGGCAGCCGGGTTAACCGTGCCTGGGGGCTGGCCCTGCGCAAGCGGTTCTGCCGCACTTTCAATTTCGAATTGCAAGCGGCCGCCAGCGAAGATGCGATCGTGTTGTCGCTGTCCACCAGCCATAGCTTCGCCCTGGAAGAAGTATGGCATTACCTGCGCAGCAACAGTGCCGAAGCCATTTTGGTCCAGGCGCTGCTGGATGCGCCGCTGTTTGGGGTGCGCTGGCGCTGGAACGCGGCCACGGCCCTGGCGCTGCCCCGCTATACCGGTGGGCGCAAGGTCGCGCCACAGTTGCAGCGAATGAAAAGCGAAGACCTGATCGCCAATGTATTCCCTGACCAGATCGCTTGCCTGGAAAACATCGTGGGCGAGCGGGAAATCCCAGATCATCCGTTGGTGCGGCAAACGCTCGACGACTGCCTGCACGAAGCGCTCGACAGCGAGGGCTGGCTGCACCTGTTACGGCGTATCGAAGCGGGCGACGTAAGGCTGCTCAGCCGGGATCTACCGTCGCCTTCGCCATTGGCGGCCGCGATTCTCAACGCTCGCCCCTACGCGTTCCTGGACGACGCGCCCCTTGAAGAGCGCAGAACCCAGGCGGTGCTCAGCCGCCGCTGGACCGACCCTGAGTCGGCCGACGACCTTGGCGCGCTGGATCCTGACGCCATTCGCGCCGTGAGTGAAGAAGCGTGGCCACAGCCGCGAAACCCGGACGAAATGCACGAAGCATTGATGACCCTGGGCGTGATCACCCGAACTGAAGCCCAACTTGGCGCCGAATGGCCCGCCTGGCTGGGCGCACTGGCCGCCACTGGCCGCGCGGGAATCGTGCAACTACCGGGAGCTGAACAGTTGTGGTTCGCCCGGGAGCGGCTGGCCTGCGTAAGCGCCGCGTACCCTGAGGCGATGATCCAGCGGGGGCTCGCCCCCCTTCCTGGCTTCGAACAAACCTGGGCGCCGGAAGATGCCCAGCTTGAGCTTGTGCGCAGCCGCTTGAGTGGGTTTGGCCCGTTACGCAGCAGTGACCTGAGCGGCGCCATCGGGCTGCCGGTGGGCGCGACCGAGCAGGCACTGGCCCGCCTGGAGGCTGAAGGCTATGTGCTGCGAGGGCAGTTCCGCCCGGACATAGACGGCCAGCAATGGTGCGAGCGCCACCTGCTGGCCCGCATCCACCGCTACACCGTAAAACGCCTGCGGCGCGAAATCGAACCGGTGTCGCTCCAGGATTTCGTCCGCTTCCTGTTTGATTGGCAGCACCTGTCTACCGCTACGCGCATGGACGGCAGCGCGGCGCTCGCCCAGGTGCTTGCCCAGTTCGAGGGGTATAGCGCCCCGGTAAGTGCCTGGGAGAGCGACTTGCTGCCCGCCCGGGTAAAAGGCTACAGCGTGACTTGGCTGGATGAGGCCTGCCGCTCCGGTAAAACCTTGTGGCTGCGCCGGGCCAGTGGCGCGAAGAGCGCCGCCACCACCTTACGGGGCACGCCCATCATGTTGCTGCCCCGCGCCCGCCTGGGCCTGTGGCAAGCGCTGGCCAACGAGGACGCGCCCCCGGCAGAACCCGGCCCCCGGGCACAGCGGGTGCTTGAAGCGCTGCGCGAGCACGGCGCGCTGTTCTTCGATGAGTTGCAGGATGAGGCCCGGCTGCTACGCACCGAGCTTGAAAACGCACTGGCCGAATTGGTGGCCGCCGGGCTGGTGAACGCCGACAGCTTCGCCGGCCTGCGCGCGCTGGTCACACCTGCCAGCGGGCGTCAACAGCGCAGCAGCCGCCGTGGGATGGGCGCCTTCATAGGTGGCATGCAAGATGCCGGGCGCTGGGCCCTGTTGCGCCGGCCTAGCAATCCTCCGCCACGCGCCGAACAGCTGGAACAACTGGCGATGACCTTGCTGCGCCGCTATGGCGTGGTGTTCTGGCGCCTGCTGGAGCGGGAAGCGGACTGGCTGACCAGCTGGCGGGAATTGCTACGCACCCTGCATCGCCTGGAGGCCCGCGGCGAAGTGCGCGGAGGGCGCTTCGTCGCCGGGCTGCCCGGGGAACAGTTTGCGCTGCCCGAAGCCATCCCCTTGCTACGGGAGGTGCGGCGCCGGCCGCTCGACGGCAGCGTAATAGCCGTAAGCGCCGTGGACCCGCTCAACCTTGTCGGCACCCTGCTCCCCGGCACACGCGTTCCCGCGTTGGCGGGCAATCGAGTGGCGTACCAGGACGGCATTCCCGCCGCCGCGCTCATCGGCGGCAAGCCTGTGTATTGGGTGGAGCAGGCCCCAGCCCTGCGCGATGCGCTGGTAAAGAAAGCCGGGTGGTAGCGGTGCTTCCTACGCGTTCCCGGCCAGCCGCATGCGGGCGGCTTGGGTGAAGTCGAGCATGCGCTTGAGCGGGCGGATAGCCTGCGGTATCAACGCCGGGTCCACGAATATCTCGTTGGTGCCTTCACGCAGGCACTCCAGGGTGCGCTCAAGGGTGTTCATGGCCATCCACGGGCAGTGCGCGCAACTGCGGCAAGCCGCGCCGTTACCGGCGGTCGGCGCTTCGATGAAAGTTTTATCCGGGCACAGCTGCTGCATCTTGTAGAAGATGCCCCGGTCGGTGGCCACGATGAAGGTCGGGTTGGGCATGCGCTGCGCGGCGGCGATCAGCTGGCTGGTGGAGCCTACCGCGTCCGCCAAGGCAATCACGGCCTCGGGCGATTCCGGATGCACCAGTACCGCGGCTTCCGGGTACAGCGCCTTGAGGTCTTCGAGCTGCCGCGATTTGAATTCTTCGTGCACGATGCATGCGCCGTCCCAGAGCAGCATGTCCGCGCCGGTATGCTTCTGGATGTAGCTGCCCAGGTGGCGGTCCGGTGCCCAGAGGATCTTTTCGCCGTTATCCATCAGGCTTTCGACGATCTCCACCGCGCAGCTGGACGTTACCACCCAATCCGCGCGAGCCTTTACCGCCGCTGAAGTATTGGCGTACACCACCACGGTACGGTCCGGGTGCTGATCGCAGAACGCGGTGAACGCGTCCACCGGGCAGCCCAGGTCCAGGGAACAGGTCGCGTCCAGCGTTGGCATCAGCACGCGTTTTTCAGGGTTAAGGATTTTCGCCGTCTCCCCCATGAAGCGAACCCCGGCTACCAGCACGGTACTGGCGCTGTGTTGGTTACCGAAGCGGGCCATTTCCAGCGAATCGGACACACACCCGCCGGTTTCTTCCGCCAGCGCTTGAATGACCGGATCGCAGTAGTAATGAGCAACCAGCACTGCGTCCCGCGCCTTGAGCTCCGCCGCGATGGCGCGTCGATACTCCGCCTCCTGGGCGAGCGTGAGGGCCACGGGCTGGCGGGCGTCCAGGTGAGCCTGGACCAGCAAGCGTTCGGAAATGTGAGACATGGACAAGACCTGCAAGCGCTGATGTGTACAGACCGCAACTATACACTGGCGGGCCTTGCAGGGCTCGCGGTGCGTTGGTGCCTTGCTGGGGAGGCCTGTCAGGGCCTGCCAGGCTCGGAAAGCTCCGGCATCCGCGGGACCTGCCAGTGGGTCGCCAGCGCCAGTGGCATAGGCCTGCCGGTCAGATACCCTTGCACCTTGTCGGCGCCCAGGCGGCGCAGCGTGAGCAGGTCCGGCAGTGTTTCCACGCCCTCTGCCACCACGCTGCAGTTGGTTTCCCGCGCGAACGCGATCAAGGCCGACGCCATCGCCCGCCGCTGGGAATCGCCGTCAATGCCTTGGGTAAGGGCCATGTCCAGTTTGATGATGTCAGGCCGCAATTGCAGGATGTGGCGCATGCTGGCGTAACCTGCGCCCGCGTCATCGATCGCCAGGCGCAACCCTCGTGCCCGCAACGGCTCGATGGCTTCCATCAAGGCGTTATAGTCCGAAACGATACAGTGCTCAGTCAGTTCCAGTACCAGGCGGCCGGGGTCGCACGCCCCCAGCATCCGCCCCAGGCGCCCCGAAAGGAACAACTGCGGCGAGCAGTTGATAGACAAGTAATGTTGCGCAGGTAATTGGCCAAGGCCCATGAGCGCTTTTTCAACGGCTCTCAATTCCATTTCCAGCCCTAGCCCGGCTTCGGCAGCGTCCCGGAACCACACGTCGGGGCTGCGCATAGGCTCGTCGGTGAACCGAGCCAGGGATTCCCAACCACAGATCTGACCGCGAGTCAGGTCCACGATGGGCTGATACACAACATTGGGCTGAGCCTTGGCCAGCGCGGCGCAGATAATCCTGTGCTTGCGCAGGCGCTCGTCCTTTGCAAGCTGGTCCGTCTCGAGGCGGTCAGCGATCAGTTCGGCGAACACTTTCAACATGCCCAGGTCGCGATCGCCCAAGGTGCTATCGGCGTGTTCCGAGAAACAACAAAGGGTCCCGTAGAGCCGGCCGTTGCTCAGCCGTACCGGTACGCTGAGGTGAGCCCCGATCGGTAGCGCGCGCGTTTCAGGAATGGCCATGGCCAAGGGTAAGGCCGCGGTATTGGGAATGAGCTGAGGCAGGCGGCCATCCACCACCTTCTTGCAATACCCTGCCTCCAGGGGCAGGACATCGCCCCGCTTGAGCGGAGCAACCCCTCGGGCGTCCACGTGGGTGAACACACGATCCCTTTCACGGAAGCGGGAAACAAAGGCGACATCCATGTTCAGGTGCGTGCGAACGGCGCGCAATACTTTATCGATTCCTTCCTCCCCCGCGCCGGGCGGAGGTTTAAGGGCCACTACACTGGTCAAACTCATTGACCGACCTCCCTGTTACTACGGCGATACAGAAAGGGTAGATGCTTTCAGGTTGGATCCGCCATCCTCCGAATGCGACAACGCGCACCACTGAGCATGCCATTCGTCGCCTGGCCACCAACGAGGAGGGGCCAGGCGCTCAAAGGCGGGGGCAATCAGCCTTCGCCACGCCGCCGGGTACCGCCATTACTATGCTGGCCGCCGATCCGGGCTTTTTCCGCGCGATCGGTCTTCAGGTCCACCGGGGCAGGGGCTCCCTTGCCACCGTGGCTGGAATTATGAGGGTCGGAGGAACCATAGGAAGGTTTGTGATGGTTGGTCATCGCTTGTACCTATATGTATGAGCGTCATGCCAAGGTTCGACATTCAGCTGTTTGCATATTAAATAATGCCGTGCGTGGATTTTGATTCGATGGCATTGCTAGTTACAAGTTGTATAAAGTGCCACTATCCCTTGTCAACTCGCCCCGAATACAATTGGGCATTACCAACACGGCGGGTCGACAAGTTCAAGTGGCGGTTCAATGAATTGAAAGTGGCGCTCATCTCGCCCTTTCAGCTTTGGCTGGTGCTACCTGTCTTGGCAGCGCCCCGGTGGCTTCGTCTCCCGCCTTTGCGACCAGCTTCCGCCGCCCTGGCTGGGTCGTTGGCAAAATTACCGCCCGAAACACTTCCGCCCTTTCGCCCGGCTTCAGCGGCGCGAGTCGGGTTGTTTGCAAAGTTACCAGCATTCTTACTCTTTACTGCCATGGCGATATCCTCCTGGATGTTGGTCGCTACATAGTTATGGAAGCAGGCCAAAGAGATAAGTTTTTCCAGATACGATCCGGAGCTGACAAACGGTCCGGCGACCTTGAGGGGCTATTTGGCTAAATAATCAGAACTTGCATATGGATTAAGCATTTACTTGCACCAATCAGCCAGGTCTGGGTTAGCGTCAGAGTTTTGGGCGGACCGGCGGTGCCCGCCGTGCTGTATGTGAGCTGAACAAAGGCGCTTGAGGTACAGTGGTAGCGGGCGTGAACGCTCGCCGTCAGGAGGGTTCATACCCTAGTGCATTTTATATCTCGTTGGAGCTGAACCGTGGCGGAGCCCGAAGACCGACCGAATTTTCGTGCCAATGATGGAGAGCCGGCGTTGTTGAGCCGTTTCGGCGTAGGCGCGCAGCCCAGCATGGGAGATTTGAACGCCAGTATCCGTGTGCCACAGAACGGTAACTGGCTACGGCGGCTGCTGGCTTTCGCCGGCCCTGGCTATATGGTGGCTGTGGGTTACATGGACCCCGGCAACTGGGCAACCGACCTGGCGGGCGGCTCCCAGTTCGGCTACATGCTGCTTTCGGTGATATTGCTGTCCAACCTCATGGCCATCGTGCTTCAGGCATTGGCGGCGCGCCTCGGCATTGCCACCGGCATGGACCTGGCCCAAGCCTGCCGCGCCCACTACAGCCGGCCGGTACGTATCGCGCTATGGCTGGCCTGTGAGCTGGCGATCATCGCCTGCGACCTGGCGGAGGTGATCGGTACGGCCATCGCGCTCAAGCTGTTGTTCGACATACCGCTGATCTGGGGCGCTATCCTGTGCGCGCTGGACGTGTTCCTTATTCTGTTGCTGATGCAGCGCGGCTTCCGTTGGCTCGAAGCCTTCGTGGTCGCGCTGCTCACGCTTATCTTCGTGTGCTTCGCCGCGCAAATGGTGATGTCCCACCCACCGATCGGCGCGGTACTGCACGGCTTCATTCCGCAAAAAGAGATCGTGACCAACCCCGCGGCCTTGTATCTGGCTATCGGCATCATCGGCGCGACCGTGATGCCGCATAACCTCTATCTGCACTCTTCCATCGTTCAAACCCGCGCTTATGAACGCACCGACGCCGGCAAGCGGCAGGGCCTGCGTTGGGCCGTGACCGACAGTACCATCGCCCTGAGCCTTGCCTTGTTCGTGAACGCGGCGATTCTGATCACTGCCGCGGCAGTGTTCCATTCCGCTGGCCGCACGGATGTGGTGGACATCGAGAAGGCTCACGAGCTGCTGTCGCCCATGCTGGGTATTGGCATCGCATCGACCCTCTTCGCGATCGCGCTGCTGGCCTCGGGGGTGAACTCCACGGTAACCGCCACGCTGGCCGGGCAAATCGTGATGGAAGGTTTTCTGCATCTGCGTATCCCGGACTGGGCCCGGCGCCTGCTCACCCGGGGCCTGGCGGTGATCCCGGTCGTCATCGTCACGGCCTTGTACGGCGAGCGCGGCACGTCTCAGCTGCTGGTGTTCAGCCAAGTCATCCTGTCGATGCAGTTGCCGATGGCGGTCATACCGCTGGTGCGTTTCGTTACGGACCGTTCGAAGATGGGTTCGCTGGTGGCGGGGCGAGGCCTGGCGATAGTGGCCTGGGTGATCTCTGGCATCATCGTGGTGCTTAACGTGAAGCTGCTGGTAGGCGCTGTGCAGGAGTGGTTGTAGGCGCCCTTGTGTTTTCCCCGCATCAGCAAAGGGGCAAATGAAAAGGCGGGGCTCGCAAACATGCGACACCCCGCCCTGATCGAGGCGCTCAGCGCTTAGTGAGTGTCGCCACCATGCTTGGCGGCCAGCTCCTTGGCGGCCTTGAGGTGGGCTTCGAGTTTGGGCAGGGTTTCCTTGGCGAATGCCTTCAGCTCGGCGTCCTTACCTTCGTTGGCTTCCTTCTGGAAGATCTCGATGGTCTGCTCGTGGGCCTTCACCTGGTTGTTGGCGTAGGACTTATCGAACGACTCGTCACGAATGTCCAGGATCATCTTCTTGGCCTTGTCCATCAGCTCGGCGTCCGAGGCCACCTCAAGCTTCTTGGCGGCAGCGATGCCTTTGAGTTTTTCGTTCGCCGCGGTGTGATCCTTGATCATCATCTGGGCGAAGGTCTTCACGTCGGCCGATTGGCTTTTCTGCTCCGCCAGCTTGCCCGCCTCGATCTCCGCGATGCCTTTTGCCGATGCATCGTCAACGAAATCCTCGGCGTCAGCGGCAAAGGCCGAATGGGCCCCCAACAGCAGGAATGCGCCACAGATACCAGCTTTCAGCTTCTTGTTCATACAGATCGTCCTTTTCTTGAGTGACAGACAGGTGCGCCCAAAGCGCCTCACCTTTTCTCAGACGGAACGATTGCCTCACGGTTCAGGTTTTTTGCCCGAAGGCGTAACGGCTAGCGGACGGTGAAGGTGTATTGACCTTCGCTGCGGTGGGTATCCACGGACACGACCTTCCAATGCACGGTCCAGATGCCGGCATGGAGCCCCGCCGCCGGGATGGCGACCAGCACGGTAGCGTCGCCGGCGTCGCGGCTCAGTTGGGTAGGCGCGCGATCGCCGGCGCCGTCCACCAGCGTCACCTCGCTGAAGGCGGGCTCGACCCCTTCGCTGAAGGCCAGCCGCAGCTCGGCCGGTGCCGCCACGGTAGCGCCCTGGGCTGGCGTTTGCTGCTTGAGGTGGGCATGGCCCCAGGCAAGGGAAGACAGGCCGGCGGCGACAATGAACGACAGGGCAGTGGAAAGCTTCATGGGCGGGCTCTTGTGAATGGCAATTGCTGGGATCATAGCCGCTTGGGCGGCCTGGCGGCCATGCTCCGCTTGCGGCGCTCCCGGGATGTGGGATCATGCCGTCATAGCCACTGCCGGAGTACCGGGCCCCCATGAGCAAAAAGGCCTCCACGACCATCACGGACGTAGCGCGGCGGGTCAACGTGACCACCATTACCGTCTCCCGGGCCTTCAACAAGCCACACCTGGTCAAACCCGACACGCTGGAACGCATCCTGGCCGCCGCCCGGGATCTGGACTACGTGCCCAACGCCTTTGCCCGTAGCCTCAAGCGCAGTGAAAGCTTGATCGTTGGCGTGGTCACCGCCTCGGTGGACAACCCTTTCTATAGCGAGATGATCAAGGCCATATCCCGGGAGGCCAAGCAGCACGGCTACACGATCATGCTGATCGACACCGACGGCCTGGCGGACATGGAAGAAAAGGCCATCGAAACCCTGCTGGGCTATCGGGTGGCCGGCATCATCCTTTCGCCTGTTTCCGATGAGCCGGGCTATCGGCCCGCGTACCTCAGCCGCCTGGGCAACGGGGACGTACCCGTGGTGCAACTGGACCGCGCCTTGGCGGACGCACCGTTCAGCCAGGTGGTGCTCGATAATTACCACAGCGGCATGAAAGGGGCGCGCTACCTGTTGGCAAAGGCGCCGGGGCTGGAGCGCTTGCTGGTACTTACCGGGCCTGCGGGTTCACGCATCAGCCATGACCGCCTTGAAGGCGTGAAAGCGGCCATCGCCGAGAGCCAGCGGCCGGTCCACCTGGACGTGCTCGCCGGGGACTACACCCTGGAACCAGCCTACACCGCCACCTTGGGCTATTTGCACGATCATCCCAGGCCAGACGCCCTGTTCGGCTTCAACCAGCTGATCACGCTGGGCGCGCTCAAGGCGCTGCGCGAGCGCGGTATCCATCGCAGCGACATGGCGATCTGCGGCATAGATCGCCTGCCCTTCGCCGACATTTTCGAATTCCCGGTGGCTTGCGTCGCGCACGACGGCACCCAGGCCGGGGCCAGCGCCATGCGCCTGCTGCTCGAGCGCATCCGCGACCCGCAACGGCCGCAGGCGCGCGAGGTGGTGGTGGGTGAGTTGGTAAATACCTAGCGGCTGGTGTATCCCCCATCGATAGGCAAACACACCCCGCTGATCATAGAGGCTGCGCTACTGAGCAGGAACAACACCGGCTCGGCCACCTCAGCGGGCTTGGCGAAGCGCGCCAAGGGTATGGCCGCGAGCATGGGCCCACTTTTGGCGGGGTCCCCCCAGGCGTGGGTGGCCATGGGCGTAAGCGTGACAGTGGGGTTCACCGCGTTCACGCGTATACCGTACTGGCCCCATTCACCGCATTGCACCCGGGTCATGGCATCCATGGCCGCTTTCGAGGCGCAATAGCTCAAATGATCATCCAGCCCCACCATGGACGCCTGGCTGGAGACATTGACGATGCTGCCAGCGATCCCGGCGGCGATCATGTCCTTGGCCACGCGGCCGGCAATGATTGCCGCCGCGCGCACATTCACTGCCATCACCTGATCGAAGGTGGCGGGGTCCACCGTCACCGCCGGATGCAGCAGGGCGATGCCCGCGCAGTTGACCAGGCCGTCCAAAGGGGGAAGCTCGGCGCAGGCGTGCAATACCGCATCGGGGTTGGCGATATCCACTTGCATCGCCACGGCGCCCTCCGCGCTGAGTTGTTCAAGTGCCGTGGTGTCGCGGCCTATGGCGAAAACTGTAGCGCCCGTTTGCAGCAGTTGCCGGGCAACCTCCAGCCCGATGCCGCTGGTAGCCCCTGTGACCAGCACACGCCGGCCGGTGAAGTCGAAGCGCAGGTCATTCATCGCGGGCATTCCGTAGTTGATGGAAGATGGATTTCAGGGCGGGGTAACACTGCCGGTAAGCGTCGAACAAGGTGTCGTAGCGCTCGCGCAGCGCTGGGTTCGGCGAGGCCCGATGGCGCAGCTGGACCCAACCGTTCTCCCACTGCGCCGGGCTCAGCAGCCCAGCCGAGTGGGCTGCCAGCAGCGCCGCGCCATAGGCCGCCTCCACTTCCTGGGCGATCGTCAATACCTCGAAGCCGGTAACGTCGGCGATGATCTGCATCCAGAGATCGGAATGGCTGGCGCCGCCTACCACGATCAGCTGGCGATCCAGATCCCCCACGGCTTCGCGCCCGGCTTCGATGTTGTGGCGCAGCGCATACGTCACCCCTTCGAGCACCGCCCGGTACAGATGGGCCTTGCCGTGTTGCAGGCCCAGGCCGATAAAGCTCGCACTGGCCTTGGCATCCCATACAGGGCTGCGCTCGCCCATCAGATAAGGCAGGAACAACAGTCCTTCACTGCCTGCGGCCACCTGCGCCGCCAGCCGCTCCAGCGCCATGTGCGGGTCCTCGCCCGCGGCCGAGGGCAACTCGCCTTCGGCCAGGCCAAACTGCTCCCGGAACCAGCTGACCGAAGCCCCCGCCGTGAGCGCCCCACCAAAGCTGTAAAGCTGCCGGTCCCCTCCGTACACATGTGGAAAGCTGACCAGTCCGTGACGGGCATCGGCCTGGCGGTCCAGGTAGCCCCAGCACATGCTGGTGCCGATCATGGCCACATGTTTGCCCGGCCGGGAAACCCCGGCTGCGAGCGTGGCCATGGCGGCGTCCACCCCGCCGGCCAGCACCGCCGTGCCGGGCGCCAGGCCCAAACGCGCGGCCGGGCCTGGGAGCAATCCACCCACTACCTCGTCAGCGTGCAGCAACCGCGCCGGCATCAGCCGGGCATCAATGCCCAGCGCGCTCAGCATCGGCTCCGACCAGGCGCGGGCAACGATGTCGTACACCCCGCCAATGTTGCCGGCGCTGCTGTGATCGATGGCCACTTCACCGGTAAGCGCATGGTTCACATAGCTGTTAGGTGGCAACAGCCAGCGTGTTTGCCGCCAGATGTCCGGGCGCTCCTGCTTGAGCCAGAGCATCTTGGTAAAGCCGTAGTAGCTGTCCACGCCATTGCCGGTGATCGCCTGAAGCCGGGCCAGGTCTTGCTCTGCCTGGATGTGCGTAACTTGCGCTTCGGCGCGGCGGTCCATCCAGATCAGGCACGGGTGCAGCGGTTCGATCGCTTCGTTCACCGGGATACCCGAGCCGCCATAGAGGCTGCTGACGCACAACGCCTTGATCTGGCCCGGATCCAGCTTGGCGGCCGCAGTGCAGGCGGCAACGCACGCATATACGGCGTCGAGCCATACCTGCGGCCATTGCTCCGCCCAGCCGGGCCTGGGGGTGTCTACCCGATAGGCCTGGCTGTGACGGGCGATCAACTCTCCGTCAGGCCCCACCAGCAAGGCCTTGGTGCTTTGGGTACCGATATCCACACCAATGACATAAGCCATGGCCATGGCCTCACGCCTGCCCCGCGGGCTTGAGCAGTACCTTGATCGAGCGGGTGGAATCGGCGAGGGCAAAGGCCTCGGCATAGTCGTCCAGGCCAAAGCTGTGGGTCACGATGCCTTTGGAGGTAATCAAGCCACGCTCGAACAGGTCGATCGCAATCGGATAGCAATACGGCCCCAGGTGGGCGCCGCGCACATCCAATTCCTTGCGATCACCGATGATCGACCAGTCGGCGCTGGTTTCGGCGCCGAACACGCTGAACTCCACGAACCGACCAAGCTTACGGATCAGCTCCAGGCCCTGGGTCACGCCCACGGGCACGCCGGTGGTTTCGATGTACACGTCGCAGCCATAGCCATCGGTGAGGTCGGCGATGATCGCCTTGGCGTCGTCCCTGGACGGATTGATCACCACGTCGGCACCGAACTGCCGCGCCAGCTCAAGGCGTTCGTCCACCATGTCGATCACCACCAGCTTGCGTGGGGTTTTCAGGTGCGCCACTTGCACCATGCACAGGCCCAGAGTGCCGGCGCCGGCGATTACCAGCACATCGTCCAACTGAACGTCGCCCCGGTTTACCGTGTGGATGGCGCAGGACATGGGTTCGATCAGGGCGCAATCTTCCAGGGGGATGGCGTCCGGGATCTTGTGCACGATGGCCGTGCGTGGAATACGCATGTATTGAGCCATGCCGCCCTCAGCCACTTCCCGCTGGAACCCGAAGATGTTGTGCACTTCGCACATCCAGTATTTGCCGCTCTTGCAGAAGCGGCACTTCTCGCAAGGCACGATCTGTTCGGCGATGACCTTGTCGCCCACCTTCACCCCAAAGTGTTCTTCGGCGCCCTCGCCCACTTGGTCCACATACCCGAAGAATTCGTGACCCGGCACCACCGGGGCCTTGACCCACGGGTTCTCCCCGCCCCAGAACATCGCCGCGCCCGAATGGCACTTGCAGTCGCTGGCGCAGATGCCGCACGCGCCGATGCGCAGCACCAGTTCCAGCGGCCGGGCCTGGGGCTTGCCGATACGCTCGAGCCGATAGTCTTTCGGGGCGTGGCATACAACGGCTTGCATGGTGTTTTCTGTATTGTTTTCCATGACGGTTTCCTTTTATTGGAGACGAGTTGGCCCCGGCGGCCACTGAGCCACCCTCAGGCGTTTGGAACGTGCGCCTAGCGGCGGCGCTGGCGGCTGATGAAGATAGCGAGCAGGATGATCCCGCCCTTGATCACGCTCTGGACGTACGGCGAGACGCCCAGCATGTTCAAACCATTGTTGAGCACACCCAGCAGCATGGCGCCCACCAAGGTGCCGAGAATGACCCCGCGGCCGCCGGCGATGGACGCGCCGCCTAACACCACGGCGGCGATGGCATCCAGCTCGAAGGAAGCACCAGCGTTCGGTTGGCCGCTCATCAAACGAGACGACAGCACCAGCCCCGCCACCGCGGCGGTGAAGCCGCTGATCACATACACCAGTAACTTGAACCGCGCCCCGCGCACGCCGGAGAGGCGCACCGCCTCCTCGTTGCCGCCGATGGCGTACACGTAGCGCCCCATGCGGGTGTGTTGCAGCATCACCCACGCCAGCAGGTAGGTCAGCAGCATGATCAGGATCGGCACCTGTACCCCGAGCAGCTTGCCGCGCCCGAACCAGGCGAACCATTCAGGCAAGCCGGAGATGGGGTACCCATCGGTGTACAACAAGCCCAGGCCACGGGCGATGCCCATGGTGGCCAATGTGACGATGATCGGCGGCATCTGCAGGTAGGCCACCAACAGGCCATTGCCCAAGCCAAAACCCGCGCCGATCGCCAGCCCCGCGCCGATGGCCAGCGGCGGTGGCACGCCCGCCACTAACAGGCCAGCGCTGAGCGTGCCGGACAACGCCATCACCGGCCCCACGGAGAGGTCGATGCCGCCGGTGAGGATCACGCACGTCATGCCCACGGCGATGATGGCGTTGATCGACACCTGCCGAACGATGTTCTCCAGGTTGGCGCCGGTGAGGAAGTTGTCACTGGCAAAGATCATGAAGGTCGTTACCAGCAGCAGGCCCACGAACGGATAGAACGCCGGCGAGCGAATCAGCTGCCGGCCCATATCGCTGCGCGGCCGCTGGCGGGGCCTTGCGGTGGCTTCAGTGGACGCGTTCAGTTCGCTGGCTTGCGGTCGCATGGCGCATGACCTCCTGAGGATTGATGGCGCTGCCCTCGAGGGTGGTCACGATGGCGCCCTTGTTGAATACCGCCACGCGGTCGCTCATGCCGATGATTTCCGGAAGCTCGCTGGAAATCAGGATGATGGCGTAGCCCTGTTCGGTGAGTTTGCGCATCAGGCCGTAGATTTCCGCCTTGGCGCCCACATCGATCCCACGGGTGGGTTCGTCGAAGATAAGTACGGTGCAGTGATGATTCACCCAACGGGCAATCACCACCTTCTGTTGATTGCCGCCGCTGAGGTTGATAACCAGGCTCTCCGGGCCGGGAGCCTTTATGGCCAAGGCTTTCATCAGCCCGGCCACGCTTTCGCGCTCCTTTGCATGGTCGATCAGGCCGCTGGCCCTTTCGTACTTGCCCAGGTTGTTGAGCGAAATGTTTTCGCGAATGCTGAAGTCCAGCACCAGGCCTTCGGTCTTGCGGCTTTCCGGCAACAGGCCGATACCGTTGGCCAGCGCGGCCGCTGGGTCTTTCAGGTTGACGGGCGAGCCGTTCAGGGTGACCTCTCGGCTCACACTGGGCAAAGCGCCGATCACCGCCAGCGCCAGCTCCGTGCGCCCCGAACCGACCAGCCCGGCAAAGCCGAGAACCTCACCACGGTGTAGCCTGAAGCTGTTTTCAGGCCCCTTTCGGGTCAACCGCAGGCGCTTCACGTCCAGCACAATCTCCCTGGCCGCGTGCGTTTTCGCGGGCTTGGGGGGAAAGCTGCAGGCCAGCTTGCGCCCCACCATCATTTCGACCAGCTGATCGAGATCGCTATGAGCGGTTGTCATGCCGCCCACATTGGCGCCATCGCGCAGCACGGTGATGCGGTCGCACACCTCGAAGATTTCCTCCAGGTGGTGGGAGATGAAAATCATCGCCACCCCCTGACGCTTGAGCTCCCGCATCACATCGAACAGCAGCTCGGCCTCGCCCGGTGTGAGGGTGGCGGTCGGCTCGTCAAGGATGAGCAACCGCGCCTCAAGGGCCAATGCCTTGGCTATTTCCACGAACTGCTGCTGGGCCACGCTCAAATGCTGCACGGGGCAATCCAGATCGATGTCTACACCCAGACGGTCACACAACGCCGCGGCCCGCTCGCGCATATGGCGTTTGCGAAGCAGGCCGAAACGCCCTACCTGCTCATGCCCCAGGAAAATGTTTTCCACCGCGTTGAGGTAGGGAATCAGGCTGAATTCCTGGAACACGATACCGATGCCCACGGCAATCGCATCATGGTAGGTGGCGAAGCGCCGCGCCTGGCCATCGAACTCGATCGTCCCGGTGTCCGGGTGCTCCACGCCCACCAGGATTTTCATCAGGGTGGACTTGCCGGCACCGTTCTCGCCTAGCAGGGCGTGAATCTCTCCACGTTCCACAGTCATGTCGATACCCTTCAGGGCGTGCACCCCCCTGTACCGCTTGGAAATGTCCGTCAACCGCAAAAGGCTGCCCATCGCTCACCTCGCTGTCACTGGTTTCAACGCGGTAGCGTTTACCAGGTGAAGGTCTTGGCCTTGTCGCGGTCCACCAGCAGGATGTCCACCGGCACAGCCTTGGGCACCTGCGCGCCCCATTTGCGCGCCAGCGCCAGGCCGAGCGCGATGCGCACCTGGTCGCGCGGATACTGGGCGGAGGTGGCGATGAACTTGCTGTCCGGCTTCTGGATTTCCTTGATCGCATCCGGGGCGCCGTCCACGCTCACCAGCTTCACGTCCATGCCGCTGGCTTCGATGGCCGCCAGGGCGCCCAGCGAGCCGTTGTCGTTCACGCTGAACAGGCCCTTGAGGTTCGGCTGGGCCTGTAGCATGTTCTCGGTCACGCTCAGAGCCTGGTCCCGCTCCTGCTTGCCGTTCTGGGTGCTTACGATCTTGATTCCCGGGAATTTGCCCAAGGCTTCCTTGCAGCCTCGAACGCGCTCCAGGATAGGGACCACGGCGATGCCATCGAGAATGGCCACATCGCCCTTGCCGCCGAGTTTTTCACCCAGGTACTGGCACGCCTGCACCCCGGCATCGAAATTCTTCGATCCCACGAAGGCATCCAGCGGCCCCTCGGCCTGAGCGTCTACGGCCACCACAACCACACCCTTGTCATGGGCCATTTTCACGGCCGATTGCACGCCGACCGAATCCGTAGGGTTGATCACCAGAATATCCACGCCTTTTTGCAGCATGTCTTCGATGTCGCTCAGCTGCTTGGACACGTCATGGCGAGCATCGGTGACCAGCAGGGTGGCGCCAATGCTGTTGGCGGCGTCCTCCAGGGCACCTTTCATGGTGACAAAGTAGGGGTTATTGATCTCCTGGAAGGACGCGCCGATCTTCAACGGCGTGGGCGCGGCGATAGCGGCCAGGGGAAGGGTAGCGAAAAGCGCGGCGGACAGAAGCGTGCGGGCGAAGCGAAGCCGAGGATGCTTGTTCATGCGAGGGACCCTGTGGTTTTCTTGTTTTTGTACAGAATGTCATCGTTAACATTTTGTAACCTAGCAGAGCCTTGGAGGCCTGACAAGGCGGTGTTCGCTTAAATATTCGGTAACAGTGTAGCGGAGGCGCGGGCACCGGTCTGTGAGTAGCATTGCCCGCCTAAATACAGAGAGATTCCCATGATGCGTGCCCGCTTTTCCGCCCTGGCCATTGCCCTCCCCATTCTGTTCGCCAACGCTGCCCAAGCCCATGGCCTGTGGACCGAGCAGCGTCGCGGCCATACAGAAGTCGTCTTTGGCGAAGGCGCCGAAGACGACGCCTTCAGCCCC
>Ga0265797_10002872_pt1 | contig 28422 bp, 28 predicted proteins | sample P2T30metagenome_FD_192433 | JGI IMG/M metagenome (GOLD analysis project Ga0265797, IMG submission 192433) | Plant litter microbial communities from East Loma Ridge, Irvine, California - P2 T30 | ecosystem: Environmental > Terrestrial > Plant litter > Unclassified | place: USA: California...
AGCCAGCCAGCAAGCAAGCAAGCAAAGCGGTGTGCCAAGGAGAAAGGCAGCGAGCGAGCAAAGTCGCGGTGAAGGGACCAAGGACAGGCCAAACGCCCGCCAACAACCGTTCGCAACGTCAACGTCGATGGGGGAAAGCGAAGGCTTGTGTGTGTGAGTGAGCCCGATGATCTGCCTTTTGCTGAGTGAGGGAGGGAGGGATTTGGTGAGAGCTGTGGTGATGATGCTGCTGGTGAAGTCAAGTGAGGAGACAGACGCACATGTCGCTCATTCATTCATTTCTTGCTTGCTTGCCCAATTGATTGTTCTAAATATCACCGCGAACAAAGGAATCGCGCCGCCTGCAGTTACTGCATACTGAATGAAGCTCACTCCTCCCACTCCCACCTCCCACCTCAGCTCATGTCGTCGCCGCCTCACGCCCACGTCTTTGCCCTGTACTGCAGCAGTCACTGCCACCTATGATACCCTCAACTCACATCCACCTCACTCGTGACGCGGCACAGGCATACATGCGCCGCTGACTCTGCCTGTTTGCCTGCCTGTCTGCTGCCCTGCCCTGGTCACGCTGTCATATCTGTCACATCTCACCGGACGCCTCAGCTTTCACCAATGATAACTGATCATTGACCGCATTGGCCGTATCTGATAGCTCGCGTTTGCCTGCAACTTGTATTCGTTCATGCTCTCGCTCTCACTTCATACTCCCAATCTCATCCCTCCCTCGCTCGGCTAGCTGATAGCGGCAAGGCTAAAGCACTAGACGCATCCAGATTGCCCTACTCTATCCCACCTATACTTAGCCGTCTCGTGGCTGACGGACGGGCCTCCAAACCAGCCAGAAACAGAAACAATCACACTGCCGTACATAGCAATCTCCCTGCCCCAAAAACAACGAACGTCTTACCGCCCGAGCAGCCTCAGTAGTCAGCCGGGCGCTTCGCTGGCGCCCCTCCCCCCTTCCCATCCATGTCACCGTACATGATGCAAAAAATGCTTGCCTTCCCACGCCCTGCAGCCAACAGCCAAAACTCTCTTTCGCCCGCTTGGCTGCTTGCCGCACTTCCCGAGCGCTCGGTCGGTCGATGCTCCGCAATAATGGGGATCGTTGATCGGCCTCAGAAGAAGTTAGAACCGCCCCGGCGCGTGCGCCCTAAGAATCGCACGATCGGAGTGTGGAAAAGCCTAAGCCTAAGCCTGAGATATCGATATGCATGTTTCATGCAAACACCTCCTCCACTCCCACTTTCGTGAATAATTCCCGCAAGCCCCAAAGTCTAGCGGTCAGGCAGGCTTTCAATCTGCCCTTCGCGCTGGAATAGCCTAACAGGATACAAAGAGCGCGAGAGATCTTCACCGACCAGACGGTTGGTTACACAAAGACCCCTCGTCGCCCTCCCACATCTCATACACACACCGATCTACCATTTCTCCCTCGATATGCACACAGCAAATGTCTAGAACATCTCCTTGTGTTACCGCCACTCGCATCTCGAAAATCCCGTCCAACCATAATGTCTCGCTACCTCGCCCTATCACACTCATATCCTCCATGCAGCTCTCGTGCTCCCCCAAGCGCCCGCCAGCTCTCCGCATTCTCATGTACTGTAACCAACAATAGCATCAACGCTGCTGCATATCGCCTCCATATTTGGGCATCAGCAGCATATAGACGCCTTGCATGCTGCAGCTTGCTGATGCATGTTCCTTTCGTTGCCCTTTCACTTATGTCGATTTCTCTATCTTCTCTTGGAGTCTTGGGCTTGGTTGCCGACGACATGTGGGTTTTGTTATATGGAAATCGTGCATGTATATCAGAGATGCTCCTCCAGTTTGCTGCTACACTTCTGGGGTGCATGCCCCCATGGCTCACGTGGAAGGGATCGTGCCGATGGGGTACAGATGAACATGTGGTGCTTGGATGCGGTGTGATGCCGTGTTGCCCATATCGTTTTTGTAGATCTTGTCTTGCGGTTTCATCTGCCTTGGGTTATATGGAGAATGTCACGGGTATATCAGGAAGAGCTCGCGGAGTTCCACTTCTGGGGTGCATAGATGAGATCGTGCCGATGGGGTACATACATCGAAATGTGCACATGTGGTGCTCGATGCGATGTGATGTCGTTGTCTGTTCCAATTGTAGATCTTGTCTCTCAGCTTCATCCACGTTTGATTATATGGGAATGTACCGATATACCAGAAGAGCTCACGGTGTTACACTTCTGAGGTTGCATACATGTGGACAGATCGTGCCGATGGGGTACATGTGTTGCTCGCTGCAGAGTGATGTCGTTTCTGTGCGATTGCTCTTGTCAATGCGAATCTGTCTCTGATTCGAAACATAGACCTCAAGAGGCTAGTAGGTGTTTTCCCAAAAATGCCACATTTCTACGAGCTACTGCATACAGCGAAGATGATGGCTGGATGCACACTGTGATCACGCGACTCCGTCTCATCGTGGTCATCGAAAGGCCAATGCTGCATCGTCAATTCCCGCTCGCTCTCATCTTCTGCGTAACCAATCGCTTGCTCTTTCATCTCAGATGCTCGAGCTACGGCATCCTGATATCCCTCACATGAGACCTATCCATCGGGAGCAATCCCAATGACGTTGCGCAGGATATCCATCTGTCTGTCCGCCTCCTCCTGCTTCACCGCTGCCTCAAGAACAGCATCCGCCTCAGACCCATCGGTGGCAATGGGACATTGTGCGTAAGTCTTTTCCTCGCCACTTTCCGTGGCTAGATCGAAACCGTCCCACTGCTGCACCGCACGCATCAAGTCTGCTTTCAAAGGGATGCTGTTTCCTTCCCATGGCTCACCAGCATGTTGGTAAACATTTCGGCGAAAGAGTCTAGCAGGATGCATCAAGGCTTTGAAATGTCGATCGTTGTGCTTCGCCGTGGCTCCGACGTAGTAAAAATGGACATGACGTCGGCGATAAAGCTCGAATTCTTTCTCGCGGTCCTCTGCCTCTGAATCATCGATATCCTGCGGGAGCTGAGGTTGAGCCAGATCTTCTGATACCGGATCACCATAGTACTGGAGATGAGCGGGAACCCCTGCTTGTAAGAACAGAGGGGGGATCTTGCTGTGTTGCCAGTCAATCAGACCAACGATATCAGCTTCGTCGGAGATGAAGATGTTGTTCGGGTTGAGGTCGGGATGGCGGAGCATCGGACGAGTGAGAAACGCTTCTCTTGGAACTAGTCGATCGGCAATCTGCAAGTACATCTCGAGATGCTTGTAGTGCTCCTGCGAATCTGATTTCTGTTAACCTGTTATATCTCTGTACACCCTGTCGAACGGCATGCGCGGCACAGCGTATTTGCGTAATGAAGCCATTTCTTTGGCCGCTGGGCTCAAGAGGACATCCTTGCTGGTGTAAGCTGCGTCATGTCGTGATTAGCAGAAGGCACATACGTGATTCAAGCTGCATGCCTTACTAGGGCCTCTTTCAACATCCAGAGCACTCCTCGTCTTAAACCAGAACTTCAATGATGCGTCAGGACCAATGCACAACTGCTTTCCCGACGACCCACCTTGACATGGTACCTTTCCCAGGCCCGAAGGTAGATCGTCCTCAAAGTAAACACTTCCAAAAGCCGGAAGATCAAGCGAGAACAGCTTTGCTTCGTGTTTCACGATACCTGACAAGGCCTCGATTCTGTCTTTCTGAGAGAGCGTGAACCATACATCACCGGGAGCTTTCCCTCTGCTCTTCTCCATGAGGGTGTGCTCGGCGCCGACAGGTTTATCAGCGTCAGTAGAGTAGCCGTATATCTGAGGAACTGGAAGACCATGACCACGGACTAGGTCCATTGTCGCAACCTCACTCGCCACAGCGTGTCGTTTAGGTTGAGTCATAGGATATGGCAGCCTTGCAATGAGTTGAAACCCGTCTCTCATGGTCAGCTCAAAGACGCGATTGAAACCGCCCTCGGCGTGTTTGTACATGGACTGGACATCATTGCTCCTTCGCCCAATAGATGCTGCGGCGGCTTTTGATAATTCTGTGATGTTGAAGGACAGATGTCGCTCTTTGATGCGCTTAGATTCGTTGTAGCTGTTGTTTGGTCCTTCAGCATTGAGGTGTGATCTCGATATGATAGAGACTTACATCCACCGCCCTGAAGTATACTGGAAGAGTCTGGCTAATCTGGATGATGCCATTCATACATGTAAGTAATGTTACATGTATGTGTCTACAGATGGTAGGGGAAAGGAAAGCACTCACTTTTACAGGCGATGTTAGGGTATGGGGTTAGCTGATAACAACCGCAACGAACAACAACACTGATGAATGCTGCGATATCGTCCTGTTCCAAGAATTGTGGGGTCTGCGCATCATCTCTGTGGTCATTGAGATAGTGAGTGCACAGAACAGTTGCTAGGTGCTCAAAATAGACAAGATAAAGCAGATACTGAAGTGAAGTTGGCTTTCTTGATGACCACTATGACACGGCTGCAGGTCAAGCATGTGTTTTGACACAATTAGAGCAACACTTGTATTGTCTCTTTCTCACGGAAGAGCATCACCCTCGCCATGCTCGTTGCAGCAAAGGACAGACACACAGTACATGTAGTTAAGATGCCCATGAACATAAAAAATGTGCCATCACTTCAGTCAGTTAAGCCTTATGTGGCGCACAGTACAACATCACGAAGTGTCGCAACGTAAAACATGGAAGCAAATGACAAGCGTCAAGCACATGTCTCCACTTCGAGGCATAGTATACCAATCCTAAAGGAGTTCCGACGCTTGTGACAGCTTTGATACGGTATATATACAAAGAGCTTGCAAAGGCTGTCCGGCCAAGCTACTCCTCCACCAAGCAAAGAGATTCTCTAAGCTTCACAAGCTTTCCTCCACTGCTTTCCTCGCATTCCATCAAATCTGCTCGCTCACTCCTGATGTGGTCCAGTCAAGAACCCATGGTTGTGCATTTAGTGGGGCTTGGTGGCAGTCTTGAGGGCCGGGTTGCGGGGGTCGTTCTTGTACTCGTCGGCTGTAAAGAAGAGATCGCAGGTCAGCTGTGTTGTTCGTGTAGTGCATGTGTGCGTATTTTGCGCTGGTGTTCATATTCCGCTCATATCCTCATCCAAGCTCCCTTGCTCTTCCTCCCCTCCACGGGGGCTCCAGTATCGGAATAAACTCAGGGAAGGGCAAAACGTACAGGCAGCGAGAGTGGTGGCGAGCGAGTTGATGCCGTATGCGATGACCAGGCCTGTGATAGAAACCGCTTTAGCTCCCCTTTCTCTCTCAAAGAAGTGTATCCTCCGCGCGCGCGCTCGCGCTTCTCGTCGGGGTCGAGTCGGCGGAATCCTAGGGTATCGTACCGGCGGTGTAGAACGGCCACATGGGCTGGACTGTATTGAGAAAATTCGTCAGCGCATGGTCTCTTCCATTGAACATATCCTCTGACTGCTTGCGCGCCTCCATCGTCGCTCCTCCTCCTGCTCCTCCCTCCTTTCCTTTCCCGCGGGCGCTTCCGTTTACTCACCAACTTTGACGGGGAACTTCTTGCCGAGGAGAGACATTGTGAGTGATGTGGTATGTCGGTGGATGGGGTTGAGGTGAGATAGGTTATCCGGCGGTAGTCTCGAGGTCCTTCGCTCGTCGTCCCCGTCGCTGGCTTGCAAACTGTCGGGGAGACCCGGCCAGGGTTTAGCCGGAGAAATGCCGGGCGACTTCGAATGTTTACTATTGAGAGAGTTGCATGCGCCGGATGCAACAGCAATACGGATTGAAGAATAAATTTATAAAAACGAAGGACCTGCAATTATGGACTCAAGCGCATCGTCCGCCCTCCAAGGCTGCGTCTCCTCGCTCCGCACTAGCATGCAACTGCTCGAATCCAGCATCAACATCCTCGACACCGGCGTCAACGACTACCCACGCCTGACCAAAGTCCTCCAAACCACACGCGTACGTCTGAAGGGACAATCCTAAACAAATCGAACATGAAACTCACAATCTCCACAGCACTTCGAACTCGTCTCCGAACCCTCCCTCCAAACCGCCCAACAAACCCTCCTCTCCTCCCTCGAACCCGAACTCAACGCCCTCCTCTCCCGCGTCGAAACACACCTCGACAAAATGGCGCGCCGCGAACAATCCCTCCAAGCCAAAGCGGAATTGCAAGAAGGCCGCCTGTCGAACCCAAACCAAGGCGGCAGGCAAAGCGCGGCGTCGAGACAGAGCTCGACTGGTGCGGGGACATCTTCGGCTGCTGGGGGTTTGAGCAGTTTGGAACAGTTGAAGATCAGCCAGTTGAGGCAGAAGAAGGAGAGGCTGAGCTATGCCGTTGGAAGGCTGGAGTTGCAGGCTGGGCAGAGGGAGAGGCAGCTGAGGAAGAGCATGGCGTTTCAGTGAGGGTCTTGCTGCTTTGTGACGGTTCGATCGATGCAGGGAGGAGGAAACGGCCGACTTTTGATTTAAATGATACCCAACAATGCGATTACGATTTTTCTACGAAGGATGAAGGAGCCTCTTATGTGAACAAGAAGCCATTGCACATTTCAATACAAGATGTAGGAGACCTTATTCATGTTCGGACATTCGTATTATACAACGTGCTCGACAGGCCAAATGCCAGCTTTCGGCCTTGCTTTCCGCATTGTACAGCTAACACCAACAAAGCCTGACCCATAATGTAGCAATACCTTCGATAAATCGGGAACCCGCCAGCAGCACTTTACTCCAGAAGTATGCTCACGACTTCGCCACCTCGCCACTCTTATCATCAGCTTGCGGCAAAACCTGAAGCTCAATCGCCCTTGTCCTAGTCCACCGCTTATTCGCAGGTGGTTTCGGAGGCGGTGGCGGTATCGCAATCACTTGTCCACTGCGCGCGAAGCCAAGATCAGCAAACCGCTGCTCGCTCGGCGACCGCTCATAATCAGGATCCTCTGTATTTCGCTCCGCCCGCTGCTCGCCTCTACCCTTGCGCTGTTTCGGGGCGTCGGAAGTAATTTCGCCCCACACGCATGAGGGCGGCATTCGCCTGCCGTTGGAAGTGTCGATGGCGTCGCTGCGGATTTCAATGGTTGTGGTTCGGGTTATCTCCATGCGCTTTCGCCTCCAGATTCCGAGAGAAGCGGCAGTGTCGCCGATTTGGGCACTGAAGCGTTGCCAGAACGTCTTGAGCCGATCCTGGTGGGGTTCGGGAGGTAAAGGTTTCTGGTTCTGCTCATGCTCTGGCATTTGAGAGTCGTGCTCACGCTGCGATCTGTTTCTGGAGCCGTGACTAGAGCCATGTGCGCCGCCCATGGTTTCTCGTATCAAGCGCTTCCGTGTCAGCGAGTATAGCAGACAGTCGACCCACCCACAGCTTGCTAGAAGCGCTCCAACAATGCACTGCGTTGCGTCGCTGACTGGCTGTCCATCGTGCGCCATGCTCCACATTCTGCACGCGCTGATGGGCAGCGTGAGTAGAACGTAGACGAAAGGGTATAGCATCATCAGCTTCGTGATTCGCTTGACGGCGTCGACGGTAGTCTGGTTGGCAAGCTCATTGCTGGCGCGGCGTTGCTCGGCGAAGAGCTGCGAGGTCTGATGGCGGAGTTTGAAGAATGTGATCAGGTAAATCACAAGGAGCCCGAATTCGCTGAGGAAGAGCCAAACGTAGTGCACAGCCAGGCGTTCTGCCTCGTAGTCGTCGCTGACCCAGCACCATGCACCCGCTCGTACGAAGTAGGTCTGCTTGTGGAGAGCAAGTCCCGATACCGTGAGCAGAAGGGCAGCGAGCCAAATTAGCCAGAGTGCGATGTTGAAAGTCGAGTAGGAGACGCGAATGCTCAAGACCGCTGTCATGAAAGTATGTACGGCAATCGACAGTACGAAGAAGGCGGAGGCGACATCGCCGAAGTGTAAGAGGAATCCTTGGGTGGCGCATGTCGCCGTGGGCGCGAGAATGGCGTCTTTCGCGATCCAGTAGAAGGAGATCACGAATGCTGATGCTTGGCAGAGATCGGCGAAGATGAGGTTCATGAAGAGGACCACATATTGGTTGTAGCCAAGAAAGGTCTTGTAGTGCGTGCGCCAGGTGAACAGCCTGTAGAAGAGCAAGCTGAACAGGGCGAGGGTGGATATAAATGATGCGAGTCCGCAGATTCCGACGCCGATGAGTCCCCATCGAATCGTGTGTGGCAACGGCTCGATGCTGTGTGGAGCTGCGAAGTATTTGGAGCTGGACATCTCGGTATCGATACTGATGAGCTTGTTCGATGCCGCCGTGTCGACGGCCAGTGTGTATGGCAGCTTTGATGAGAAGCGGTGTCTGGCCAAGGTTACATTAGTATTGAAAATCCTTTGGTGCTCTATATACCGCTGTAGGCATCATAACATTTTGGTGAATGTGGCATCTCGCATTATTGCGTTGCTAAAGCAGCGGAGTGACATGTTGAACGACCCTGGTGAATGCGGCGTCTTGAAAAGCCTCAAGTGAGGTCAACTGCATCATTCACGGCGCACACAAGTTGCAGCGAAAGTCCAGTGGTTGCCCATCGACATGCGCGGTGGATGATATCTCACTCACATTCGGACCTGACGGGCGGTCAAGCATCAGGAACCCATAGCCTAGATGGGCTGTCCAGCTCTCGAACTAGATCTCTGTGTGCGATAGAGTCGTATTCGTTGCTTATGCATTGCGGAGGTCAATGGCTGTGACTCTCGATACTGCGATAATGGTCTGTGGCACGGGCAACTATTCTGGTATAATGTATTGGCGTATTTCGCATAGTTCACGAGGATTGCGAACATGGCCAAGTGCGCCGGAGCTCGAAACCAAGAGCGCATAGCTATACGGCCGGGCTGTGATGTCCCGCGACGCGAGGACTTGAGGTTGTGTGACTGTAGATGTACATGTAAGCTGCATGATGTTACGGTCATGCCACATCTGCCAGCGGTACCAGCGGTAATTCTTAGCATGATCCATGGTCGTTGTACACGTCGTGCTTGAACAAGATCTCTTCAATCCGTACGAGGCTAAGGTCGTTCCGAATGTTCAAGCGATGAGATCGATGATTATTTCACCTTGTCGTGGCCAGATCACATTGTTTGCTGGTAATGGGTTTGGATTGTGGCGTCTTGAGCCCTAATTATAAAGGTACAGTACCAGTTTGACCCACACCTGCTCACTGTCCCACGTGTCTGACGAGCAAGGGGCGATACTTGTCCATGTCGATATTCCAGAGGGAAGGGAGACACGTGGAAGAGTCTTAGCTACCTTTCGCTTATGCTCAGGAGAGATTGGTGCAACCATGGCTATTTCGCCTTGCATTGTTAGATCGCCATTCAGATGGGATGCTGTAGACACAGCGGTGTGCGCTGTTGGCGTAGGAAAACAGTGTTCTTCCTGTTTGTAATGATTCTGCCATTCCAGAAGGCTCCGTATGATTCTTGCAATATCATTACGTTCTATCTTGATTCGTGAGCATCGATGAAATAATGTAGAATAAGCAGAGTGCCTCCTGTGAAAACAACCTCGACTTGACAGTCTCAGGCATTTGATGCATGGATGCCTCACGCTAACAGACCCCACATCGAGCTCCAGTGGTTGTTGAAGTGCCAACTTTGAACGCTGCTCTCACTTCTTTTATACTAGCCACGCCACACTGCCAACTCAAATCGTACTGTGATTGAAGTGTCGCGTGCCAGACTCACTAAAATCGTCTGTAAACAGTCATCGAGCAAAGCTCCATCAAGACAACAGACAGCCACTCAGCCAGACGAGCACCAAGAGCCGTCAAGCAGTAAGACGATCAACATTTTCATTATCCTCACTTCAACTCGAGCAATAAGGACATAACGTCCTGAGCACCAACGACAAAGCGTTCAACACAGCTTGTCAAAAAAAATTAAAACAATCATCACCATGTCTTCCTCCGGCTTCCAGCAGAAGACCGCCGAGCAGCGCAGCCTTGAGGGGCGCAAGATCGTCTCATACGACGACATAGGTATCAATCAACGATCCAACCTTCTTTTTCTCTCTCTATTTGACCTTTCTAACTGTTTCCTTCCTTTTGCAAGACCAGAGCTGCTCCATTGAAGAGCAGCGCAACTACGAGTACGGCATTGGGCCAAGAGACAACAGCGGTCACGAGGAGGGCTGCGCCGACCACCAGAATCGCGCCTGGTATTATGGAGAGGGGGAGAATGGGGAGGAGCGCCTTGAGCGCAAGTACAGGAGCGCGTCCGTCCACGGATACGTGGACTTGGACAAGCCGGCAGAGAAGAAGTCCACCAAGTAGGGTGGCAACAATGCTTTTTCGTTGGGGTGCTGTCGTTTCGTTAAGATGAAGAGGTCTCATAGCACCTCGGAATGACAACCGAAGACCCGAGATGAACGGGCACTCTCGCTGGAGAGTATGTTTACTCTTTGAGAACATGGCAAGAGACCCAACTTTGACATCGGATGCATTTGCTTATGGTACCTGTAGCGCTCCCAATGGAGGACACCACGATTCTTGTGAACATGGAAGGAGACAGCACATCATAAAGGAATAGTGGCGCACCAAAATGTTGCAGCACTTTCAGCGGAAGGTAAGATATATCTTGAGAATATGAGAGAAGGCAGCACCTCAAAACCGAATTGAGGTGCATACAACGCTTACAACATTCTCAGTAATTGAAATGAGTTCTCTTAGCAATATTGAGGATATATCACAATACAGCTTACTGGATCCGCTCAGAAACACTGCAGAGCTCCCAGCGGAAGGCATGGGATCATTTGGGAATAGAGGATGAGATAGCACGTCAGGATCGAAGTAAGTTGCACATAACCGCACAACACTCTCGATGGGAGTGCAACAGTTCACCTGAGATCCTGAGATCAGGCAGCACCTCAAGATGCAGACTTGCTAGGCAGTTAAGCCCAGTGTTCTCCATGGCGCAACCCATGCTGTCAAAGAAGATGCATTCAGGCATTACCTCGCGCTGTCGTCTTTTGTTTGGACCTCACACAAAACTCTCAAAACCAGACATACAGACTCTCATGAGCACGTGTTTTCAGGTGGTCTCTCCTTGAGACACATGATTGCGCGAGATGCGTAACGTTCTCCTGCTGCAGACCAGATTGGCTTCGACGGTGTGATGAGACAGCACATTTGAACAAGGACAAGGCTTTCTTGTGGTGCATATGTTCTTCCGCAGCCGCTCTCAGTGGAATGTACTTGGGTCGGAGGGAACAACAGATCAGAAAGCAGCATAGCCTCATCAATAATCCCTACAGGGATATAGCATGAACTGCATGTATGCTATCTTTTTTGTGGTACAGCCACGCCTGGAGGTCGGAGCCTATTCAACTGGTCACGCCCTATGGGACTGAAAGCCCGACTCGTAACAAGTAGTAATGTTCTTCATATTACTTCAGTAACATAAGTGACCGCCTTAGCCTACAGCTATTCGAGATATTCCGTTCTCGCCGTCCCATTCGACTTTTCCCAAACAGTCATCGAGTCATAAAGGGCCTGTTCTGCCCCTCCCACACCGGAACACCGTGCATAAAGAGCAGTCTATTTTGTCCACATTCCCAAGAGCTCAGAAAGTTCCGCACGCCAGGCTGGCCGGTATCTCAAATCAGCTGGTCGTTCCCATCACCTCCAACCTCTTCAATCACCGCCATAACATCATGCTCGTCGAATACAGGCCCCGTACCATTACACCGTGCCATGTGTTTGAGCCTTTCGCATACTTGGCCAATATCCAAAGCACCCCGTAAGTAGAGCGGGTGTGACTGTAGTAGATCCCAGGTTGCACTTGTGGACAAGAGATGTGAGGTGTCGCTTTGCGGTGAGGTGTGGCTCGACACTGAAGACTCTGTTGACAGTAGACCATTTGCGAGTCGAGAGCGATCTAAGGAAGGTTCACTATCGGGTGAGACGCTCTTGGTGGAATGAGACGATGATAACATGCTCGGATTGTCTACGAAGCTGGGTGTGTGGTGTCTTGGTGGAGAAGCAGAAGCGGTGGCTTTGAGGATTTCGTTCTCGGTTTGTGTGCGTTGCAAGAGGGCTTTCAGGCGCTCGTTGTCGGATTGTAGTGATGAGGTTGTGGTCGTGAGTAGGTTGAGTTTGGTCTCAAGGTCTTTGACGTGTCGCTCTTTTCGTTCGCGGAAGGCCCTCTGTCTGCCAGGACGGATGTTAGTTTAAGGCGCCGGAGAAGCTCAGTCTTAACCTACGCTGCTCTGTTTTGTGCCTTCCGACGCGACTGTGCTGGTGTCAAGAGCTCTTTGTCCACGCTATTTGATCTTCTGTCTTGCCCAGGCATCCCATCGTCCAATTCGAGGGCGAGACCATTCTCGAAAGAGTCGCCCTGCAGTAGTGAGATGTGCTGTGCGATGGGAGACGCTGAGCTTGAGCTTTGTGCTGCCCCGTTGCCATTTGATCCGACTGATGCATCAAAGTTGTAATCGAAAGCAGAAGGCATGAAGCCATTTGCGTCATAAGATGTCTCCATGCTCTGCATTGTGCCAAGTATTAGCGACAATGCTCACATGACTCAAGCACTTGATCTTCAAGGTAGCTAAGCTTACCTCTACAGCACCATTGTTGTCGCTGCCGGCTCCATGGCTGAGTACGGTGGCATCGTTGCCAAAGCCCAAGTACCCGAACGTGTGAGGTGCGGGTGCGAAATAATTGTTGTAATCCATTGACTCCATTGTTTCGGATGCTTTGCCTTAGTAGTGAAGTGCCGAAGCTTATGTCGATCACTGTAGTCTGTAGGGATAGCAGTCTTGGCCTGATGAGTGATCGACAATGTAAACGTTATAGTAAGATATGGACGTGATCTCAACCGGAGTGAGCAGTAGAAAAATTGGTAAGACGGATAACTCACGAAGACGCTCTCGATCCATATACATACTGCCTGCGACAAGCTTTTGGTGGCTTCGGATAGCCCATGCGTACCATAAAAAGTTAACGGGTGTGAAGGCCGCAGCTGGCGCCAGAGCCGGGCGAGCTATCGTCACTGCTATGAGCGTTTACTGTCACATTTCGTCCCCCGATTCCCCGCTCGTACCGCACGGTGGAAGCTATGAGCTGTGGTGGCTCGAGCAGGAGTTCAGGGCCGTAGCATAGGAACATACGACACGCGAACCCTGCCTCAAGCCTGCATGCTAGCAGACGTTCGCCTACCGCACGAGATCCGCTGGCGTGTGCAAGGCGCCAACGTTCAGGGCCAGCAGATTGATTGCATCGTAAAGGGCAGACAGCACACAAGGGTGGGCGTGAGGTTCCATTGGACAACCAGCAGTCGCAATAGATGCGTCGGCCAATGTCGTTCCGGTGGCGTTTAGCTAGTTTCAGGTGCCTTCAGCTGGTTGCGCGAGCGCGATGGACCGGGAGCCGGAGCCTATTATAGCTGCAGTAGAAGCGTGCGAAGTCAGCAGTATCCCAGCAAAGAACAAGAGGCATTTTGCTGACTTCGCAACTGATGAGCTCTCCTCTGTACATGGGCTGAAACAATATACTCCGCAGGGTCCGCCCCGACCGCAGTCGGAATGTGGACATGTGTTCGACGAAGGACATGTGCAGCCCTCGATAGCACGTCATACCACCGGTGCTGTTGCTTCCTTCGTATGAGGATGCGTGAAGGTTAGGCGTCCAGCAAAGAAGAAGACCTTCCGAAAGAGTCCGCTAGAAGGTTGGTTTCCGCACCGCTTCCGCCCAAATATAGTATGGCGTTATCAGTCAACTACCAGACATTTGACAACTGCTACCGAATGGCAGAAGCCGAAGGATCACCCCACTAAGAATTTACGGCCAATGGTACGCGTTGTGCACGTATATAGACGAAATTACTTGCCTCGGCGGTCTGCATTGAAGGAATTGCCCGTGGTGCTCACAAGGCGTGTACTCTGTGCTGCTTTTAAAGCCACTGCCGAGCGTATACATGCAAATCAGCAAGCATGTTTCGAGTCATTAGACGAATATTAAGAAAGCAAATAAGGTTATGTCAACACGTGCTTTCCAGGACAAAGTTCGGTCGGGCAACGCTAGCCGAAGTCGCCAAGCAACAACAGCTGCAATGTAAGCAGATGACATGAAGCCCCAATGGTAAGGTCGCATCAAGCCTATCAAGCCTGTAGCGACGACTATTCTTACCCGTGTCTGGAGACACGTGCGACGGGGGCTTGGGATCCTTCGGCCAACGACTATGTGTCCTTTAGGCACCACGGCACTTTTCCTCAAGCGTCGCGCCATATAGTCGTTTTCGGAAACACACCGCTCTCATTGGTGAAGTGGGTTGGAGATAGGGCGGCTCAATACCTCCGGCAAGGAACTGACCGTTACTCATCTGATGACTACGCTGTAGGGCTGGCGATGGCGAATCGTATCAAGCAAGTCGCATGCCTTGATGAGAACAAGCATGAACAAAGTCGACAATATGGCTAAACGTTCGTGTAAGTCAGCTTACTTTCATCCAAACTGGATATGTTGCGTCGCATAGCTCCCTTTTTGATATTGTCGTTACCAAACAAGCGATTGGCCGCATATCAATGCATACCATGTGTCGTAAGGCAACCGCAGCGTCTTCTGTGCCCAAGAGGTATACAAGTAACTCTGGACACAGCCAAGCTGGCATCTGGGCGAGCATCCGGGCAGATCTTGCTTACGCGAGGCGCGAGCTGACAGTGCAAGTTGCGACCGCAGGCAAGCGAAGGCGCGCAATTAGATCTCAATGGTCCGGGGACTCTACTCCGACTCTGCGTTCCAGACCTCCACTCGCATCGACATATCAAAGCTTCCCAGTCAAGCTAGATGTGGAAGCGAGCTCCGACCTTGAACTCCGCCGCGCCAGAGTCGAATGATGATTCGACAGTTTCGAACATCGTCTAGCAGCCGAAAGGATTGTGGCATTATTGTGCCTTGCCAGCAGCCAGCCTGAAATGCAAGTTCATAGATGGGCATCCTCGGCTCCTGGAATATACGATGGAACCAATCCGTTGTCCGAGATCTCGTACTCGTAGCACTCTCGAGGTGGAGCCGATATTGCGAGGAGCACACGCGTTCGAGCTTGGGATGCAGTGACAACATGTACAAATCCTCCACGCTGCAGCCCCCGCTCCTGCACAAGGGCCGAAAATCCTGTGACACTTCGGTCGAAGAAACCGCATCGGTCTGGATGCCAATTTCCCTTCGCCTGCCGCCGGGCCGAGTCCGAATGTCGCTGCTGTGATTCGAGCTTTCGTCGCGCATACTTGGTAGCTGTATGAGGTACCTTACTGTCTTGACCGGTATCTTTATCAGATGACAGGCTAAGAGCAGTGAGAGTATGTGCATGGTGTGTGCGAAGCATGGCCTCGAATGCCGGCCAACATGTCGCTTCAGTATCCCATTGTTGTGTCCGCCAATGAACGCGGGATGAAGCTGTCTGCCGTACGTTGAAGGATTGCAAGTCATGAGCGCTCGCTTCTTCCTGCGAATCTGTAGCAAGGCACTTGACCAGAACTTTTGCTGTCAGCCAACAAGGTGGTGTGCGTATGTCTAGTCATCCTATAACGCCATCAGCACTGCCACTGGGCATCAAAGCTATTGCGAAAAATTGGCCGTAAGCGATATTCCCAGCCAATCCGTGGCTTGTCCCTTCGTGTAGACGTGAAAATAGTAGGATTCATGGTGGGGTGATGAAATGTGCGGGTAGACGAAGACCCCCAATACAAGTTCTTTTTCGAAAGCTCAAATGCTTCCAAGTTCCCTTGGTCTCAGTCCCTCAGATATATCTTCGCGTTCGCGCGGATGTGCAATTGTTTGCTAATGGCCGCCCGGACTACCCACAGGCTTATGTCCGTTGGTTTACCAATTCCTCACTCATCAATCACGATCTGATTGGTACGATCTTACAGACCGGAGGCATGAGCGACCCACGACGGAGATGCGAGATTCAGCACGGAGAGATCGATCGTCAAGATGGTAAGCACACTTGCCAAAGAGCAATGGCATCTAAGTTTTTTCTTTTTATGAAGAAAGCAAAAGGATAATATACAACAAACACTACCACCAAAATCGTCTCGAAAAGCCAAGAAAGCAAAATTTCATCAATCGCAATTGTTTCCAACAAAAAGTTCAGACAGCGCCTCGTAAGGTTGCAGGCCGTGTCTCGTTCGTCTCTTTCATCTTGTATCTCTTCCCTCAAAGCATTGGAGCTTAACGACGGCTGACGTCACGGGCGTGGACGTTGTCGGTGAAAGCCTTGGTGATCAGGTAGTCAACCCACTCGAGGAGGTCGGCGAGGGTGAAGCCCTCGGGAAGGGGCTTGCTGGGGACATCCTCGTCGGTCTGGGTACCGGTAGGGGTAGGGAGAGCAGTGGAGATGGTGGAGGTCAGGGCGGCAGAGGGGACGGAGTCAGCGATCTTGGTCACGGCTGGGGCGGAGGTGACGGTAGAGCTGGCAGCCTGGGTGGCAGAGGCCTGAGAGACGGGGGCAGAGGTGGCGACGGGGACGGTGGTGTTGCTGGAAGAGCCAGAGGGAGCGGCCACGCCGGAAGGAGAAGCAGAGCCAGAGCCAGAGGTAGAGTTGCCAGTGGCGGGGCCAGAAGAGCCGGAGGAAGCACCATCCCAAAGGGCAGGGCCGGGGATCTCGTAAGAGTCACCGAGAGCGCTGTAGATGCCGACCTTGATGCCAGCGTCCTCAGGGGTGTAGAGAGAAGTGCCGAGAACGCCCTCAGGGTTGGCGGTACCGCTGCCAGTGACCTCGAGGTTGAAGCACTGGGGGTAGTTCTGGGCGCCGTTCACATCGCCAGCGCTGTGGAGAGCGATGATCTCGTGACGGAGAACGTACTGACCAGGAGCGAGAGACTCAGGGATGGTGACGGACCACTTGCCATCAGCAGCGATGAGCTCGTCGGAAGCCCACTTGCCAGGAGCGGAGCTGCCATCGACCAGGCCAGCCTCGTCAATCTTGAAGAACTTGAGAGTCTCCTTGTCGACGGTGGTGCAGTCGTCACCATCGCACTTGGCGAGGTAGTCGATAACGGGACCGTGGTGAGACTCGGGCCAGGCGTCAGGACCCCACTGAATCTCAACCTTGCTGCCGGCGGCGACGGAGGCAGAGATCTTGCCGTTCTTGGCCTCACGGTGGCAGATAATGTCGCCAGAGGTGTAGGCGGAACCGTCAACGAAGCCGTTGTCACCGTTGTCGGCACTCCAGGCGACGATGGCAGGGGGGTCGGGCATGTAGATGTAGTCGTTGAGGAAACCATCGTAAGTCTCGCCATCAGCAGTGATGCTGGTAACGCGACCGTGGGCGTAGGCCGAAGCGGCAAGGGAGCCCAGAAGGGCGGCAGTCTGAAGGAAGGCCATTGTATTGGATTTTTGTTGATAAGTTGTTTTGCTGTTGAGCGAATTCGAACGGAAAGTTCTGTGTTGGTGGAAGTGGCTGAAGGAGTGAGAGTGTAAGGAAGGACCGTATCACCAGGATACTGCTAACGAGTGACTATGGTACTGGACCGAGAAAGAGAGAACTGTGAAGATGGATGGGAGAGAAAGAAACTTTACTTCGAAGAAGAACAGTCTTGATATACAAAGAGTATGCTCGCTTCGGACAAATGCACAGTAGTAGGGCTTACCTTGGCGAGCCGGAAGATGTGTATAGAATTGATTGTATTACCGAGTCGAGATGGGGTCGTCCCTAGTCTGGGTCTTGACATCGGCACGGAGTGATGTTGTTCTTTAGTGACCGATGTTTCATACAGGACCCCAGGCGAGGCTCGATGGAGGATGTAAGTAGGTCAATGTGCTTGGCGGCGCGTATGTATGCTGTCTGTTCGCTTTCGGGCGCGATCGTCCTGATGCTGGACAGGGAAGATCGAGCATGTCAGTGAGGGTTGTGTATATTATGGAGTCAGGGCAAGTGCAAAAAGTACATAGGCGCGGAAGCTAATGTCTCGTCTATCTAGACGAATGTAGGGCTTAGTGCAGCCAATGTAGGGCTTCCCTGGACAACGTCGAAAGAGTGGCCGGAGAAGGTGTCACAGTGCATCGAGCGTCTAGGCTCGCAGGAACTCATTTGCGACAGGCAAGGGTTGGTTTCCGCCTGCGGGAAGAGTTAGGGCCTGTAAAGCACTTCTTCTGTAAACGGCTCCGAATGTTGTTCGCGTAGCTCGGCGCCTTTGAGATAGATTTCATGCTATCGTTATGCTATCGCCTCGCGCAATAGTACCAAAATTGTGAATCATTTCTGCGATATTTCTAGCGCTTGAATCTGCCGTGAGAAAATCCGGTTTGAGGCCGGATGAAACAATCGTAGTGCTGAGTCAGTAGTAGGTACATGTACAAGGCGAAACGTGAACTTGTTGCACCTGCAACCTGAAGCATGGTACACTAGAGAAAGTGTGTTTGCAGCAACGGTTACAGCCAAGTGCCATGTTAGCATATGGTGAAGTTGGATGTATAGGAGTTGTTAGGTGCAAATGTGTCGATGAGGTCGAAACAGGCTCGGATAAGCTCGAAAGTCTGAGGCGGAAATGGAGAGATCACCGAAAACGGCATGAGGTCATGCATTCTTGCGGCTAGTCTGACGAACAGCGACCATCACCTTCTCGTTGTCCTCAATCAACTATCTTGTGTCTTTGATACTTTAGCGCAAGCACGCCGGCGCCTGTGGAGTGATGTTCAAGCTCCCTGCGCCATCATGTGGGCGATGCGCAAGCAGGATCCTCAGTCCTCGTCTCAACAACCTCACACGATCGAATGCCCAGCGAGTGGCCTTCAGCACGAGACCGACCATTTCTAGACGACCTACACCTGTTCCTACCTCCTTGATAACACGCCGACTGCAGTCCCAGTTCCAGCCTCTCAGGCCGCCTACTTTGGAAGAGTTGGGCCGCGCAGCGCCAGCGAGGACCTACAGGCGCACACGGAAATGGCTGCGCCGACTGATACGCCTTGCGATTGCTGCCGGAATCGTGTACGGGGTTGACACATACTTCTATGATGCATGTATCACGCGCTCCTTCCGAACGTTCTACACTGGTCTTTTCGTCGCGATAGATTACAAGATCAACTTCCAAGCCGAGCCGTGGTTTGGCGATAGTGTGGCAGACTTGCACGCTCGTAGCGCTCGCCGCGTATTCGACTTGCTATCCGCCAATGGAGGGTTATATTTGAAGATCGGTCAGGCGATTGCTATGCAGTCAGCCATCCTGCCGCCAGAGTTCCAGAAGATGTTCGCCAGTCTGTTCGACGATGCACCGCAGAATACTTGGGAAGAGGTGCGCCAGGTCATCCAGGAGGACTTTGGAAAGTCACCAGAAGAGGTCTTTGGAGTGAGCTTCACGGGAGACTTGAAGAAAGGAATCATGGAGCGTACGGCAAGAGCTAGCGCCAGTGTGGCTCAGGTACATTGGGCACGCCTGGAAGATGGTAGAGAGGTTGCTATCAAGGTTCAAAAGAGAGAGATTGCGCGACAAGTTGGCTGGGATCTGTGGGCTTTCAAAGTGGTCACTCGGATCTACACCTGGTATTTCGACCTCCCGCTCTACAGCCTGGTGCCGTACATCTCAGAGCGTCTGATGCTGGAAACGGACTTCGAGAACGAAGCTCGCAATGCTGAGAGGATGCGCGACCTTGTTCAAGGCGAGAAGCGTCTGCGAGGCCGTGTCTATATCCCGCAAGTGTACCACGACATGACTAGCAAGCGCGTCATGACTGCCGAATGGATTGAAGGTGTTCGTCTTTGGGACAAGCAAGGTATTACTGGCTCATGGTACGGTGGTTACCAGCGCGGCTCTCCTGGAGCTGGTCGCGCATTTGTTGAGCCACCACCACGCTCAGTAACATCCAATATCTCAAGGAACGACCCGCACAACGAGAAGTTGAAGCCTGCACGCGATGAGTGGAAGGGCCCAGCGAGACGTGGTGGTCTCGGCCTTTCTCTGGCCCCGGTCATGCAAACCATGGTAGACCTGTTCTCTGCGCAAATGTTCCTCTGGGGCTTGGTGCACTGCGACCCTCACCCAGGTAACATCTTCGTCCGTCGTCTACCATCTGGCAAACCCGAGCTCGTTTTGATCGATCACGGCCTCTACATCGAGATGGATCCCAAATTCCGCCAGCAGTATGCACTCCTATGGCGCAGTCTCATGACTTTCGACAACAAGACCATTGCCGAAGTGACCGGAGAATGGGGCATCCAGGCTCCTGATATCTTCGCCAGCGCTACGCTTATGCGTCCATACGAGGGAGGTGATGGCAAGACCCTCGCCGAAATACGCGCAATGAGCAAGAAGGAGCAGAAGGTGCGCCAGTTCGAGATGCAGGAGAAGATGCGAAAGGGCGTGCGCGACATCTTGTCCAACCAGGACAAGTTCCCTCAGGAACTCATCTTCATCGGCCGCAACCTGCGTATCGTCCAGGGAAACAACCAATTCCTTGGCTCACCAGTCAACCGCCTGAAAATCACGGGTACTTGGGCAAGCAGAGCGCTCGCCGAGAACCGTGAAGCAAGTCTTGGGCAGCGATGGAAGGAGTACGGCAAGCATTTGCTATTCCGCACAGTGCTTATCACGACGGACTTCGTCTTCTACTGGTCCAAGCTGAAGCAGATTCTCGGCTTCGGCAGAGGTATGGATGATGACATTGAGGAGAGCATGCGTAAGATGGCGAGCAGGTAAGCTGATTGCGATTTTTAATACCTAGGGACATAACACTAATTTTATTCTTAGCATGGGCGTTGAGCTCAACCACGGCGTCTTTGACGGCTGAGAGATGTCGGTGCAAGATCATACACTCACCTTCTTCATTGTTTTGTAAGCTAGTAAGATGTACATATAGACATGTTCTTCAGATACCCTGTACATATGCTACAAGTTGACTCTTAGAGTATTGGGTTCTAAACTTCGCAAGTGACGCAGTGAAGAGAACATGGCTCTCTGCTGACTTTGACATTACTCTAGTGGTCACGTGTCGTGCGCATGTAAGATAACGTCTATCCAGCATATCCGCTGCATGTTACGTCGCTTGGGCACGCTGAATCCGGTTTGGCGCTAATTGAGAGCCGATGACTGGCTCAAGGTGCGAGACATCTGACATGCAGTCAGCGCAGCCTTGTTTTGCCCCAAGGCTGAAAGATACCATGCGCTGCGTCCGCAGTCCTTGATGTGCGCAAGGACTGACCTAATATTACAGTCTAAGTAGGCCCCTTCTTGACGATATGGATCAACGTCCAGTGTCGTCGTCCTCAGCACAACTGGAGCCGGCAGTGAAACGACGTCGGCTTGACTCCGATACACTCCCGAATCTGGAGCCGACCGAAGAAAGAAGTCAACCTGGACCCGTTGCCCTCTCACGTCGAGTGTACGAGAACATATCTGCGGACGGCCACTCTCGCAATGTGTACGGCGATATCTACAACACGTACCACGTCAACTCGCAAGACAACGCGGGTGCTCCAGCGCTCTCGTCCGCGGAGTCGAGGAAAACTACAGACGATGTGGCAGGAAAACTGATGGAAGCATTAGCTTTCGATCAGATGGATACTCGCCTCGCCACGATCAGCACCGCTCATGCAGACACCTGCCAATGGCTCTTTGCAAGAAAAGAGTATACTTCGTGGCGAGACCCGGAGGCTTTGCGCCAACACCATGGCCTTTTCTGGATCAAGGGAAAGCCTGGGGCTGGCAAGTCGACGCTGATGAAGTGTGCCCGGCAGTGCAGCGAAAATACGCACGAAGATCTCAATATCTCGTTCTTCTTCAACGCAAGGGGTGGAGATCTCGAGAGGTCGGCAGAGGGCATGTACCGATCTTTGTTGTACCAGATACTGGAATGAATGCCAGACCTTGCGCCGAGTCTGGGCAAGTTCACCCACAGATCAACGAAACAATCATGGCCACTCGCAGAACTAGAAGATTTGCTCGCCAGGGCCGTTCATGCGCTCGGTAACAACGCCGTGGCTTGCTACATCGATGCATTGGACGAATGTGATGACGAGGATGCACGCAGGACGATTGAGCACTTCGAGATCCTTGGGCAGTGTGCTGTCAAAGCCGACACCGAGTTCCGCGTTCTACTGTCAAGTCGGCATTATCCACACATTTTTCTCGACAAATGTGTGGAGCTGAACCTTGGGGACCAAGAGGAGCACGAGTCAGACATCGCGGAATACATTAGCTGCAAGCTCAAGATTGGCAAAGAAAGACTTGCTCTTGAGCTACAAGACGATATCAGAATGCGGGCTTGCGGCGTTTTCCTCTGGGTGGTGTTGGTCGTTCGCATTCTCAACGAGTATGATGCCCGTGGGAGAACGCATCAGTTGAAAAAGCGTCTGGCGACTATACCGGACGGACTGAGTCAGTTGTTCAAAGAATTGTTACAGCGAGGAACACACGATTCTGACGAGACTCTTCTCACGCTCCAGTGGATATTGTTCGCCCGACGCCCTCTAAAGCGAGACGAGCTTTACCATGCGGTGCTTACCAACTCTAGCGATGATTCGATAAGCGAGAGGGACTACGATGAGGCTACTTCGGACGTCATGGAAAGATTCTTGCTTGATTCATCGCAGGGCATGGCGGAGATGACCAAGGGCAGTCATCCGACTGTACAATTCATCCATGAATCTGTCAGAGACTATCTGCTTGGCAAAGGTCTTGCGCTCATCCAGCCCAAGCTGAGTGAGGACACATTTTCGATATCTCATGAGCGCCTCAGAGATTGCTGCCTTCACTATTTGGCGAAAAATCAGGCCGCGATTTTGTGTGCCCCCAAAGATGGCATCGATGCGAATGATGTGTGGCATGTTGCACTAGTTCAGAATCAGGCTGCAGCTGCACACCCATTTCTGAGCTATGCTATGGAAGGAATCCTGTATCACGCCAATCTCGCACATAGTACGAGCAGACCCCAGAACGCATTTGTCGCTGAATTTCCGCATTAGATTTGGCGAAAGATCCACAATGTCCATTATGGATGGCAACGTCGATGGTATCTTCATCGGATCAAAATCGAGACACAGCCGCTGTACACATTCGTTGCAATGAAGGCCCTCGAGCTGGCCCGCATCGAGATTCAGAATACGTCGTCTCATGTTGAAAGCAGAATTGAAGGGGAAGAGTATCCAACTCTGTTAGATACAGCTGTCGCCAACAAAGACCAGTGTATGGTGGAACTCCTGCTGGACAATGGGGCTGTCCCCAACGATCATTCCGGCCCGCCAGCTTCGTCTTGCTTGTCCATAGCCATTGAGATCAAGGATCCAACAATGGTGCGCACTCTGGTTGACCATGGCGCTGGAGCCTTTTGTATGGGGATTACCGACCTCGATGAACCAGAAGTCGTTGAGTCGTTGCGTTATGCTCTGAAACAATCCCTTTGCAATCAGGAAGTGCTTGAGTGCCTATTGACAAGAGCGCCATACTCACTCATGTCTCACTGGTCGGAATTGTTGACGGAAACTCTTTTCGTGTCGCACAACCGTGGATACCATTCCATCGAAAAATTGCTTCTCAGAAGGATGGAGTTCATCTTGAGCAATCTCACAAGTTCGAAATTTTCGATCACCGTTGAGGAGCTTGATGATGCTTTCGTGGCTGCATGTGGATGCAGACAACTGGCAATGGTGAAAGTCTTGATTAAGTATAACATTTTGCAAGCATCAAAAAAGACTGCGCAAGCCTTCGAAGCAGCAGCGCGTTATGGATGTGATGAGGTGGTCCGGACACTGCTGGATGGCGGCGTTGAGGTCGACATGAGACTTGACGATCTTGGTAAAACGGCCCTCATTGTAGCGTCCAAAGAAGGCCACGCCAACCTTGTCGGCGTGTTGCTACATTATGGAGCCGAAGTTTCACGCCGGTGCATTGCACTACATTCGGCTGCAGGAAACGGGCATTTTGCCATTGTGCAGATGCTTCTTGACGCCGGCGCCGACCCAAACACTCGCCACGATTCTTATCCGCGGCGGGGTACGGCTCTTCACATGGCGGCACGATCTGGATCAGCCGAGACAGTGCGTGTACTACTTGACCACGTCAGTATCGATGCCGATGTTTTAGACGGACATGGCAAGCATACAATATGTACAGCTTCGATGCGGGGCAACATCGATTGCGTGCGATTGCTATTGGAGAGGAATGTCCCGCTTGAGCATTTGAACAATGCCACGGCAATGGCGCGGAATGAGGGCTTTGATGAGATTGTCGATATGCTGGTCACAGAAGGTGCCAATGAGCCCGCCTTACTAAGTAACACCTTCATATCATATGCCGACTGGTCATGTTGAACAGATACACATCGTTTGTGCCTGCGAACGAACTATCTCGATTCCTGTCGCACTATGGCTCTAGCAGATATCCAGCTTCGCATTGCCCTTGATGTTGAACTTCATGTTCTGGCCGCAGGGACTCTCCCGAACTGTGTTGCTGTTGACCTCAATGGCCAACGAAATGTCCCTCGTGTTCGCAAACTCCGACCTGGCTGAGATCCTGACTTCTCCACCACCGTTGACCTTTCCACCTTGAATGGCGACGTTGTAGCAGTTCTCAATGAGGATAGCGTTGTTACCGTTGTTCGAAAGATCGATGTTCTTGATCACGGCACCACCAGACTCAGAAACGCAGAAGATGCCACGTCCGCCGCCACGGGAGACGACTTTGTCAATGTTGACGTTTGCAGGGTACGAACCGTCAGCGTAGCGACCGTTCTGGTTGGCGAAGCGTAGAGTAGCATAGCCAGTACCAGTAGCAACGTTGGTACCATCAACAAGACCGACTTTGGCGTTGCGGGTGTTTTGGATGAGCAAGCCGCATTCACCAACGTCTTTGGCAATGACTGAGGTGACGGTCAGACCGTCAATGTTCCAGGTCTCGACAGCGTGCGAGCCAGCTCCTGTAACGGTAATGGTTCCCATGACCACATTGGAGTTCGGCTTTCCATCGCGGTCGAAGCGGATACCCAGACCGTCCTTCAAGTTCATGTTGATGGTGCCAAGGGTGAGGTCTTTGACCCCAGAGAACTGCAGGCCGAAGTATGGCGTGCCGGTCATCGTGAGATACGGAATCTTCACGCCGGTCTTGTCGATGGCGCGGATGGCTCCACGGCCACTGTTGAAGCCAACGTCGATGGTGCCGCATACTTCGAAGGTCTGGCCATTGTTGAGGCTGATTGTGCTTGCACCAATGGAGCCGGAGGCCAGCACGGTGAGTCGCTGGCCAGATGCTACAGATGCGAGACCAGTGTTGATGGCTTGGAGGTAGTCGGATCCCGAGTACAATTGCTGAGAGCCCTTGACAGCAGTGTATGCGCCACTTTTTCCGTTAACGACAACGGTAGGACTGCCCGAACCACACTGAGCGTTGGCGACAGAAGCCAGTGCCAGCAGCGCTGGCGCAAGAATGGAAAGAAGTGTCATTATGGCAGCTGAGATGGGGAAGTGACACAGTTGAAAAGGTGTTTGTAGCGTTACCTACCGCGAGGTCCTCAGTGTCTTAAATCATCTAATCATACGTGCATAGTTTCTCTGGCTCTGCCCTTCGCTGTAACGCTGCCACGCCGGATCATATTAGCAATGTCAATCGCTTCTTCTTTTGAAACTAGATAGATGGCTCCAAAATTGATCGTCGTGTCACACTGCAGGCTTAGCTCTAGAAAGCGTGCAAGGTTGCACAAGATAGGTGGAAGTTGAGTGGAAGAGAGGCGCTTCGGTCAAACACACCCCGACGTCTTGGCACTCAATCCGCAACTTGAGGCGGGCTTGGAAAGTTTGGCAGGGGATGTCGCCTTTTTGGGCAGGTGTCACACTTCATCTTTACTTGCAGTCTTTTAAAGTTGGCACGGCGTTCATGATGCCGCATAGCTATATCAGCAAGTGTGAAGTCGACTATAGCCCTCTTGCAGCGCAGATCATGAACGCGCCGGAAAGCATTTCTCCAGATTGACGTGCTGCAGCCTGAAACCATCCTCCACTTTCCGATCAGGAGATGGGTTTGGACAAACAACTGTTACGCATGTCTCAATGTCGGTCGAATGGATGGTGTCAAATGGTTTAATAGTTCCGACAGATTGCGCTGCACCAAAATTACAGACTAGAGATCTTTCCGAACATATGCCACCGGTCCGGCGTAAACATGGCGCCCCTTCACCGCGTAGTAGATGGCTGCAAAGATGATAACGCCCCCAAACTATGCTTTGTTAGCTAAACGTAGAATGGTATTGAAGAGAGGAGCGGCACTTACGATAACAATGTTCCAGTTGAACAATTCCGCGGTCAGGGCATGCGGAGACTGAGGGAAGAAGTTCATGCTGAAGCATAATGTCATGAAGAGGACCGAAACGATGTTGATTGGCAGTCCCCATTTACCCAAGCTCCAGCGACGTGGAAGTAGTGGCTCTCCGCGGAGACGCTTAAGGACGATGCAGCTGACCGAGACGATGTAAGAGCTGAGGAGCGCTCCGGTGCCGAGAGAGGTGACGATGTTCAGTGCGACTTCGCTGCCCAGGTTGATGAGCGAGAGAAGCATACAAAAGACATAGGTCACTGTGATAGAGTTGAGCGGGATGTCGCGGCCGGGATGTACCTTAGCGAGGATGCTGGAGAAAGGTGTACCACGGTCACGAGCCTGTGAAGATGTTAGGTACGTTCTGCGTTGATATGATTTAAAGTTGACTCACAAATGCCCAGAGCTGACGAGACGATGTGGCAAAATTTGTCACGCAGCCGAAGAGCAACATTACGATGAACAACGCCACCATCACCGACGTTCCGGCCTTGGAGTGTGTAGCATTGTAGAAGACGTCGATGAAGGCGTAACCAGTGGGCGAGTTCAAGGCAGTTTCCACATCTCTGATCATCATGCAGAAGGTCACGATCATAACGAATCCCATGGCGCCGTTGACGATAGCAGTCCAGACCATTGCCAACGGAAGACTGCGACTGGCGTCTTGGAGTTCCTCAGCCATGTGGGTAGCAGCGTCCGGTCCAACAAATGAGAAAACCGGAGAGAGGATGCCAACGAGACAACTCGCGCCTTGCGTATTCCATCTTCCACCATTGTTGAATGTCGTGAAGACTTCGCTCGCCGGTCTTGTGTCCGCCAGGACCCATAAGACGATGAGAATGGCAAAGAACCCCGCGATGTGAATGACCACCACGATTCCCTCCAACAGCGGTAGCTTCGAGGCCAAGAATGCGTTGAAGATGAAGCAGAAAGTGAGCACAGCGAAGACGATCAGAGTTCCGTGCCACGGCTGAGCTTCATAGCTTGGGTTGTTCAGGATCACCAGACCTTGGATGATGGTGCCGCAAAGATAACCAATGGCAGTGTTGCCGACTTGCCAGCCGAGGACACAGAGCCAGCCAACGAGGTAGGAAAGCTGCTTTTGCATGCGAGGCGGGCTAAATTCAGAGACCCAGTCTGACCAGAAATTATAAGAGTCAGCTCATGTCTGCCACTGGTGTGACTGCCTTACAACTAGACTTACGATATTGTCCACCAGCCGTTGGCGCCATGCTCGCGATCTCAGCCATAGAGCAAATAGCCAAGAAGAATCCAGCGAAGGCACCGATGTAAACGTATATCGCTCCCGCAGTGCCTCCATTGAGTAACGCGAACGACGATGCGGTAAATTGTGCCTCCCAAGTGGCCATGAGCACCATTGTAAACCCCCATATCGTAAGAAAGCGGAAATTACGCTGCTGTAACGTCAACATTGATTCACCATTGATTTACCACTGTATTGATGATCCGATCCGTGAACTAATCCTTGTCTCTTGCGTCTTGCCCATGCGCTGCATGTCATACTGGTCAGGTCCAGTGCCTCTCTTCTCCGCCGATAGAGAGTTGTCGAAAGTGTCTGCACCAGGCGACAGCTCCATCGTGACTGGGCGCTTGTGGTCTGCCACCATGGCGGTTATAGGTATAATCGTCTTGGGATGTTTCCAACAAGTGTCGAGTTCTGAGCAGAAGAAAATTGTATAGCTATACACCCGGCTCGGCAGCCTCAGAGGCTCACGCACTTGCCGGCATGATGCAAGTCAGGGATGTCAATTGACCTAGAGTACCAGTACAGTAGCGAGAGTAGCAGCTCAACATGATGTGGATCCTGGTAGACCCCTCCTGTGCCCTGCACGTTTAGCCTCTACATGTAGTATCCTGCCGACACATCTGATGTTCGAATCTCGCACGGGACATGGGTGGCTCTGCCGCTCTGGTAGATACAAGGCCCTTGAAGTCACAGATGATATATAACATCGTTTGCATGAGCAAAGAGCTAAGCGCCGACCCATGCGATGGCAATATCTCTTACCTGAAGCAATATATTTCCAGGCCCTGGTAGAAGATAATCGGAACAAGCGCTTCGGTTGCAAACAGCCGGTCTGTTCTGGCAAATCAGCCAGCCGCCCAAGCCTCAAGAAAACAGATCAATCGCAATAACCCATGGCCGTGCATCATGGTAGAAACGCTTCTCATGTGGAGCGACGAC